>Ga0209489_100575_pt1 | contig 70684 bp, 25 predicted proteins | sample SiratrowhiteBW_FD_187527 | JGI IMG/M metagenome (GOLD analysis project Ga0209489, IMG submission 187527) | Root nodule microbial communities of legume samples collected from California, USA - Siratro white BW (SPAdes) (version 2) | ecosystem: Host-associated > Plants > Roots > Nodule | place... | reverse complement strand
ATATATAAAATATATATATATATATATATATATATATATATATATATATATATATATATATATAATTCATTCTTAAAAAAAATCTTATCATCTAATAATTTGAAAGAAAATAAATACTTATCATTTAATGTTTTAAGAAGTAAACCGAATCAAATTTGATTGCTAAATAAGAATAAACATAACTTTTCCATTAGACAATAAAAAATAAAGTGAATTTTGATGATAGAAATGCCTTGAAAATATGGCATTTAATTCTTGTTGATGAACAAAATGTTCTTCAATCGAATTAAAGTTTTATAAGTAATCAAATAGATGATTAAACATTCTTATGTCATATTATAAATATTATAAAAGAGCATATAAGAGATTCGTTTACTGGTCTAATAAGGACAGTACAACCTATGTTTCAACTGTATATCTATAATTCTGCATCTTTCTAATTCTTCCACTATTAAATGTGTACATAAGAGTTCATTTTACATAAAAGGCATATAAGGTTAACACCTGATTTTTGTCTGAATAAAATAAAATTATAAAAATTGTATATTAAATTATTTAAAAAAAAATATTACTTTTTTAATTAATTAAAAAAGTAAAAATACTTTTTTACCCGTGTTTTAAAATTTTATTGCTTTTTATTTTTTAAAATAATATAGTTTAAGTCAGTAGGTTTGAAAACAATCAAGAAAAAAAAAAAAAATACAGGTTAGATCTCCTTTTCGTCTAACCTGGATTTTCTACACAGACTCTCGTTCTTCCCCATCCTTTTTGTTTACCCATACACAATCTTGAGCCTACACTTGTTACAAGCACCACAAAATTCAAAATTAATATATATATATATATATATATATATATATATATATATATATATATATATATATTATACTTTAGATTTTATTTTATTGAAATTTTAAAATTCTGATTTTATTTTTAATTTAAAAATTCTTAAATTTATTATAATTTAAAAATTCTAATTTTATTTTACAATTTAACTATTTTAATTTTATTTTCAATTTAAAGATACATAAGTTACCCATTTTATTTCTAATTTGAAGATTCTTAACCTACTCCCATATTATAACATTATGTATATTCACTCACAAGCCACTCCCATATTGTAACATTATATATATTCACTCACAAGGCGGAAAAAAATCACTCACAATTATTCATTCCTTTGTTCATACACGAAGCAGAAAGAGAGAGATCACTGCCACCATCACCACCCTACGATCTTGAAACGCTACCATCACTGTCCCACGTCCTCATTGCCGCGACCATCATAAGGTTGCGTTCGCAAGCATTGTCGCTACTGTCCCGACCAAAACTTGGTCCCACCGTCACTTCCTTAACTCAAACCGTCGCCACCTTCACTGCCAAACCCAACCTCACCGCCACGACCACCATCAAAGTTATCCCAGCAAACACCGCCGCTGCTGTCCTCACCATATCCTGGCTGTCGTGTTGTCTCACTACCCCGACCGCAACCGCTGTGCCTCCATCCATCGCCGCCACACTCTCACATGATCTCCTATGCGTGAGTGAAAAGGGGCTCCAAGTAATTGATTGAGTGAAGCGCTGCGAAATTGATTAGGAAGAGAGGGTTACTGGGCATTTGGCCCATTCCTGTCAGACCTCTCCAGATGGCTATTCTGGCTATTCTCAATATTCTTGACTCGCATATTTTATTGGCAAAATCTTTCTGCACCCATCACTTTTCAGAAACTCTAAAAATACTTTTAAAATAAGTTTCAGAAAATATTTTCTTAACATATTTTAGAAAGTCTTTTTTAAAATATAAATTTAATATTTTAGAAATATTTTTGAAAAATATTTTTTAGAATATAAAATTTATATTTTAAAAAATTCTAAATATATTTTTGAAAAATATATTTCAGAATGTAAATTTATATCTAAAAAATATAAAATATTTTTTAGAAATTAAAGATGAGGATATTGTGATAGATTGCCGTCAAATTTGAGAGGATGGAGAAAGTTTTTGTCTTTTTTTATTTATTTATTTTATTTAAAAAAGAGAATTCTAGGTTCATTTGGCTGATCCAATAACATTTTGGACTGCTTCTCTGTGCACTTCCATAAGTTTTAAAATTTTAAAAGTAAACATGAGTAAATGACGGAACTAACCCAGCTATTACAAAATTGATTGTCGTCGAGAGAAGCGAAGAAGTTCTGATTATTGGAAAATCATTGGTGGAAGGTAATATAGAACCAGTGGTGGTAGAATCCAACATCGTTGGAGGGGCGGATCGAAGCCGTTGTTGACGGCTGTTGGTGGGTGAACAAGTTTTATCGTCGAGGTATCTTTTATTTGATATTTATGTATTTTACGGATTTGAGAAACCGTAAGAATTGTACACTTACGGCGGCTTCTCTAGTCCGTAAGTTTAATTTGTAGATATTTGGACTATTACGGATTATATAAACCGTAAATAATTTTAAATACGTAAAAGCTTACGGATTATACAACTCGTAATAGTACAGATATACGAAAGAACTTTTCAGATTATGTAAACTGTAAGTTTTAATCCTTTACTGTCTATACAAATCCCAAAAGAAACTTAACTTTACAGTTTATACAAACCGTAAATAATTGAAAAACTTTCAATACTATTGTTTTAATGGTGCCAAATCGTGCAAAAACAGTGTGTTTCGCTGAGCACACAATGGTGGAGGGAAAATGGAGGTCGCAAGTGCTGGTCCAAGAGGTGCAGCAGATTGAAAGTGGAGGTTGCAAGTGCAGGTGCAAGTGGTGCACGAGTTGAAGAGGTCCATGAGGTGCGGGAACCACCGCCGCTGGAGAAGTGGAGGAGACTACGAAAGGGGTGTAGGGTTACTAAGGAAATTATGTGGATAGGGTGGAGGGTATTATAGGTTTTAAATTTTGTAAGAAGGATTAAATGGTAACTTAGCATAGACTATGGAGGTGCAGGAAGAACATATGGAGGTGTAGGAAGAAGCAGTCACATCTTTGTTGGCACCTAGCATCCATATATATACCACACATTTTAAAAAGGAAATCTGGACTCATACCTCGCTGCTCACACCCCTCTTTTCTATATTCACACCCTGTGCTCAAAAGTTTTTTTGTTCCATTCGTTTCACTATTTGGACTTCTCTTCTCATTTTATGCATCCACCAGCCTTTTTTTTTAAAAAAAAAATACAATAAAACTTGGCTTTATGCATTCTGCCCAACATTTCTGTTAAATGTTTCTATTTTTTATTAATACACCACTATCATTAAAATAATTTTGACATAATAATTTGTAAATAATTTTAGATACATGTAAGATTGCACACATCATTTAATATTTAATTTTATTATTCAAAATATTTTCATATGATAAATAATACGTTTAAAATTCATTTAAATATTAAAATGGTCACTTGTGATATGTGATATTTAATATAAAGTTTTGAAAATAATAATCTTTTGAGTATATATGATGGTATACACATCATATTTTACTCAATAATTTCTCTAAAAATTAAAAAAGGTTTTCTCCAAAAATTTACAAAATAATTTGCCACATTGATGAATAGTTTACACTATATTTGATTTGTAAGTGTATCAAACATAGTCATTCCCAGTGCTTGGTATTTTAATCGACTAAAAATTATAAAATCCAAAAAAATGTCAAATTTTCAAAAATAAAAAAAAATTAAGAAAAAATAATCAACACATTCTATCTAAAACTACATATAATGGAGAGGCTCCTTGGTGTTCTAGCTTCTTGCGCAAGCTCCAATGAATGTAGTGCACGTTGAAGCTTGTGGCATTGACAAATGGCATGGAAGGAGCTCTTCATGATGCGAAAACAATGGATGTGAAAGAATTCACCATGGAAGGAAGCATGAAGGTGAAGATTGGTGAAGTAAATAGTGAAAGCCTTGAAGGAGGTTGGGCCAACCTTCAAGAGAGAGCTTCTAACTTCTAGGAGAAGAAACTCAATGTGAAACTTGAGACAGTGTGCTAAAAATTTGGCAGCATTTCATTGCTCAAATCAAGTCTACAAGAGAGGTTCTTAGACCTCTTATTTATAGAAGAAAGGATAAGCTACTTAGGTTCCCATGCAAGCTATCTAGGTAGGGTATGGGAGAAGTTAGGTCTAGAAACCCTAGCTTATAAGACAAGCTTCTAGCCCTAGCTTATAAGACAAACTTCTAACCCTAGCTTATAAGACAAGCTTCTAACCCTAGCTTATAAGACAAGCTTCTAACCCTAGCTTATAAGACAAGCTTCTAACCCTAGCTTCTATAACAAGCTTTCCAAACCTAGCTTGCACTCAAAGGCTCTCATAAGGTGGTTACAAGTGGCACAAGGAGAGAGCTCCTTCTGCTACTTGGACTCCTTGATCAAGTCCAACATTATTTATGGACCTCAAGGCCCAAACTTACACTACATGACCCAAATTTATTCTACTCGGCCCAAATACAAGGCCCAAATTATTCTAAACAATTTATACAAATTAGAGGACTTCTCCTTAATACTCTATTTTCTCCAAAGAGATTTCTTCATGTTTATATTTAAGCCCGAGCAGCTGATTAAAAGCCCAAATAGGATGAGATGAGCCTAATCTTCTAGAAAGCTCTTAATTCTTCCTCTAACTCTTTCTCCTCTTTATTCTTTGATTAATGTCGCTTGGGTGTACTCCATCAACATAAATCCTAATTTTTCATTATGGATGGAAATAAATACGTAAGAGCAAGGTTAATCCTTGTCAGACTCAAAATGAAGAAAAAAATATTTTCTTTGTTCTTTCTTGCATTTCTATTTCTTTTTTTATAAAGAATAAATGTTCTAAAAAACGTCATTCATTTTGCTTATTTGATTAAAGATATCATCTTAGGACAGACGTTGTAAGATACTAAAACCTTCCTACACGTAACCGACTCCCGGATCCTAATATGATTTTGCAGACCATTTCTTTATCTTTGGGTTTTCCATAATTTTCCATAATAAATTATAGTCAAAACTCCTATCTATCTTTTTTTTTAATAAAGTTTTTTTATTGACCCCAGATACAACATCTCCTTTTACTTAATTATATAAGAAACTCCTATAACTTATTTTACTTCACATCTTAGATGGAAATTGGGGATGGGAAGAAAGTCACGGTCACAGGTCCATTAAGCGGCCAATGAATTTCTTATTATTGGATGAAGGTTAAGGTGAATGAGCAAGTCCTCTAAATGCTTCTGAATACTCCACCTCTTTAAAACTCTAACCATTGCCCAAAAAATAGGCAGAGATCTTAACCTTAGATGAACATTATTAGGAACATCTGTCTAGGTAATCTAATATAAGTTCATGATATAAAAAAAAAACAGGAAAGTGAGGTATACATATGTTAAGGCAATATTATATCAAATAGTGAAATCAATAATTTCACCAGATGATGTGAAATAATCATATAAACAAAACTTTAAAAAATCAAGAATACCATGACATTAGAAATTGATACCTAAAATAACATTAGGGATAACAATAGGAATACTAGTGCTAAAATATTTGAAAGTAACCATTTTCAAAGTATTTAGAAATAACCATTTCCAATATCATCTGAAATAACTTTAGGAATGGTAATGGTGAAATTGTATTTGCTAAATATTTTGAAATAACAATTTTTGGTAATATCTAGAATAACAACGGGGAATAACAAGTATGGTGACTATTCAGGATAAAGGAGTAGTCATAGCACCATCCTCCAACATACAATACAACCATTTAATCCCCAAGGATTCAATCCTCCACTGTTTTAGCATTCCAATTAGGTACAACATGATCATGGACCCTTCCACAGAGTGAAATCATAAGAATTAACACATGAAAAACAATAAAAATAAAAAATATTAACTGAAATCCAGTATGAAAACCAATAATAATCTTACCATGAAATCAATAATTTATGAAATAATTAAAGAGTTGTAAGGCTTAGGAGTACCTCACCAAAAATGAAAATAGATACAACATATATACATATATCTCATTTCTCTTACCTTTGAAATATATTTCTTTTTCTTCTCTCTTCCTTACGCTTTCTCCCAATGTTTTCTTATTTATCTAACTGTTTTTCTTGTACAAGAAATATACTTATATCCTCAATTTATAAAGTATATGGTAATCATTACACATAACTTCTTTTTGATTATTTAGTTCAATGCTAATAGTTACTTTTGTTTTGTTCAATTATAAGAGTCATAGTAATAATCTAACGTAGCATGGTGAAATGATTGGAAATGAAATTTATCTTATCTACAACATTAAGATTTGTTTGGTTGGATTGATTTGAAGGAATTTACTGTTCAAGAGGATGAATCTGAGTGGATAAAGGTTGTTTGGTTGACCTGATTTTGAAGGATGGATTAGGAGAGATTTGCAGTATTGGATCTTCACTCATCTGAAGAGATTTGAAGGGATGAAATTGAAAATTATGAAATAGCCCTTGTAAATGAAGTGAAAATTACGAAATATCCTTGACTTTGGAAATTACAAAACACTCCTTATTAATTTTATCACACTAAAATAATTAGAAAAATGTAAAAAAGGTATAAATTATAAACAATAAACAATTATTAGCATTAATGTATTTTTATTGTAACAATATATATATTATATATGAAAAATTCATCAAATAATTGATTTCAATAATTATATATATATTTTTTATTCATAATACTTTTCTTTCCTTTTTTCCAAGACAGCTATAATATAATTAATCTCCCTTCAATCTACCCATACTCAATACAATCTATCCATTCATAATTATATTATAAACGTAAAATAATTAAATCAATAAAAATTGTTTACTTTATAAAAGAAATAATAAAAAAGTATATTATACATGTTATATTATTTTCTATTTATTCTTCTTTTTTATTTTTATTGATGAAAATATGTTTACTTAATGTTTAATTGAAGTAAATAAAAAAAAATATTTTTATCTCCTTATTTGATTCAATATTTATGATGAAATTGAGAGGAGAAGATGTTATTTAAAATATCTTTTATTCATCTTAAAAACAGTTTTATTTTCTTTTAAATATAAAATTATTAAAACACAAAAGTAAGGATGTTTACGGGTTGGATTAGATAAAATCATTATCAACCTACTAAAAAAATATTTAGTTAGTTGATTTAGTTTCTATATGTTTTATATCAATTAAAAAAATAAAAATAAATCTATAACATCTATCAAATCAATCCCAAACTTTCATAACCAATCCCCTCAAATCCTTTCAAATCTTACCATCCATTCGTTAATCCAAACAACCCTCTCATCCACACACAATCCACTCAAATCCTTTCAAATCCATCATCTCAAATCTACTTCCCCAACCAAACAAAGCCTAAATGCTTCATTAATATTTATCTTACCAAACTTATTTTTTTAAGATATAAGTTCCTTATTCTATAGAGTATTTTTAAATTAAATCCTTCATTCTTAAATATGCATAGAAACCAAATCATTAAGCACCATAGATGAGTTTTGGGTCTGCTTCATAATTTCCAAAGCAACATTTCTAAATTCTTAGAATTTTAGTTCCATTTTGCATACTTACCAAAAGAGACAAGTAGTACAGTAAAATCTGATGTGACAATAATAAATGATGAGGAATGAGACTCACTTTAGTTATTATTTTTAAGATTAAATGTTAGAGGATATTTATTTGCCCTTACCTCTTTTCTTATGAGATGTTTCTAATCATCATATATGTATCTAATTATCATAACTTGTATTTTCATAGAAGAGATTGCATCAATCTAGTCAATGACATAAAATGTTTCTAAATTACAATTTATATTTAAAAGAAAATTCTAAATCTAGTTATCAACTAGGTAAAAAATTCTAGATTATGTAAAACAACGTAGAACCTGTTTGTATAGTGTAGATATTGGATTGTTTGGTATGAAGATAGTAATCATCAGACGTTTGGATTGTATGATGACGTAGAACCTGTTTGTATAGTGTAGATATTGGATTGTTTGGTATGAAGATAGTAATCATCAGACGTTTGGATTGTATGATGTCTTGTCTAGACTGAATCGTCTAATTTTCTTATGAGCAAAGTAGACACATGGATTAGCCAATGGTTTTCCCCTTAGATCATTGATAATATTTCGTTTGATTTGTTCTATAATCAGGTATTTGTCTAATATGACTTTCAAAATTGAGTCTTTGTATCCCAACACCTAATCTCAGGATTGTCTACTCAAGGTGGTTCTAATTCTATATAATTTAGTGTGAAAACAAACTATTAGATATTTGGATCGTCTAATACTCCGTCCAATTGAATCTTCTTATTCTTTTTTAATTATTTTATGAGTAGACATATAAATAGATTAATATGTGAGGTCCTATAACCTTTAATCATCTAATTCCTACATAGAAGTTTATATTTTGAAAATGAATTGTACAAAAAACCTATTAGACGATGCATTTTGTATATAGAAAAAATTGTATGATATATATTTCTATCTTAGTATTACTGTATCTATAATATTACAAATTTTGGGAGGTTACAATTATTGTTCTTTAAAACAATTAACCTTTATTCGAATAATTCAAAAAGATTCTATCATATATGATCTTGTAGCTATTATTACAGTTGGTGTTTTTACAGTGATCATAAACACATGTTCTAAACACATATATCGTATCTCCCATTACATCTGTTGCAGTGGTTCTGCAGTTCGCATAAGATGTTATTTGCACCAAAAAGTTGAACACATGTATATGTTCCAAGAAGCCACCTTCAATGTAAGCTTTTCCTAAAACCTTAATAATGCAGCACAATGAGATTTCTATTTAGATTCCCTTTTTAATTATGTTAAAAAGAAAGTGTAAGATGTTTAAGTTCAAGTGTTTGATTGCTCACACAAAGAGTCCGTTAGCTATAAGAAAAGTATAGGATAATTTGTTCACAAAACACATGCATCATACTTGCTTTACTTTGCATTTTATCTATGTCCTTATACGTGATATGCTCTTATACTTGTATATATTATGTGCTTATAATTTTTTTATCACCATAAAAAGAAAAGATTGTTTAGATTCTAGACTATCTAAGACTTTTCTAAATAGTCTATAGTCCACTATATGCTCTAATGATAGTCGATCATTTATGAGGTTTATAAGGTTTCGATGATAACAAAATGTGGATAATATCATGAATATTATAAGAGTGTGTCGTATAGCTGCAATATTATTGTAGATAAATTTAGCATCTACAACATATCTCAAGTTAGACAGTCTATTAAATAAATATACAAGTGTTGAAAACATTTAACAACTATATAATCTAGTTTTAAAGAATGCTTTAATTTGCAATGGTCTAATTACCATCTTTGTATGGAAATAAAATAATTTTATTGATTATGTGTTAATTGCTTTAACTTCCATATATTTCAAATGCTTTTGAATTATTTTCCTAAGCAAATTTGAAACAAAAACGTGTTGAAAAATCATATATAAAGTTTTCTTTCTGAGCGTCTATCATAATGAAGATGAAGATACACTTTGAAGACTAACAAAAGATCTTACAAAATCAAAGGTTAGTTTATTAGTGCTTCAATGGTCATCTTTTTAGATGCTATATAAAGAGACAGAGTCAAAGATGAAGATACATAACATATATATAAAAGGACATATATATGAGAAAAACACAAGTGCTACAGTCCTATCAAGCTCTAAAGAGTGTATAGTATTTTGGGTTATATGCTAAACTTTATAATTCTTCACTTTGTGATGTTATACTCTTGTGAGCTTTATTTGTGTTGTCTGAGAGTGTCTTTATTCTTTGTGAGTTCTTAATCTTAGGAGGAGATTAAGAAGGTATCACCTAAAGAGGTTGTCTATTTGTGATAACCTAGAGAGGTTTATTAACTCATTATAACATGGAGCGGTTTGTTAACTCGTTGTAATCAAGTGATTTGATTAGTGGAATGATAGAGTTGGTTTATCTAACATTATTGACTTATTTTATGACGAAATCAACTCTCTCCACACTTTAAATATTCTCAATTTTATTTGAATTTTGTTTGTAATTGATTATGGGAGTTAGAAAGAGGATTTGATTGCTAGTTTATGATATTTTCATTGAAATTAAGCAGAAAAGTGTTGGATTAGAAGAAAGACTGTTAAACATTATATGGTTCAAAGTCTCTTTAGAGGATCAAATCATTTGATAAAGTTTTGATGATAGCAAAACTCAAGTATACATTTATATTTGATGACTTATATACATTGCGCAGTTAACATTATTATTATTAAAACAGCAGACACATAATCCATGATCTATGAAGAGATAAGTTTTCTATTATTTACTTTTATGTTATTGATTTTATTTAAATTTATTTTATAGCATTATGTGTTTTAACGTTCATATTTGTTCATAATGAAAATTATTCAAATTATTATGAAATACTTAAATGTGATTAATTGATTTTATATCATATTGTGCTTTAATGTTTAAATTTTTTTATTCAAATTATTATGGAGTATTTAGATGTGATTAATTAATTTTATATCATGATGTGCTTTAATGTTAAAATTTGTTCATAATGGAAATTATTCAAACTATTGATGAGTATCTCAAATCTAATTTTTCTATGTTATTTTAAATTATGTCCGATACAGAATTAATCAAGTTTAATGCAGTATGAAAATTAGAGAAATATTTCCAGTTTGAACTCCATACATCAGAAAGTCAAGATTGCTCTGTTCAAGCATCCCAACGGCTAGTTTCTAAAAAACTACATATAGAGGAGCAATTTCAAGTTGAAGAAGTAGAAGCAAAAAGAGAAATACAACATATAATACATTGATAAAAATACACTAAGTGTTTATTGTCAATTTGCTATTAAGAGCATATAGAGTTTTGGGTTGTGTGAAACCACTGTGTAATTCTTCACCATTGTGAAGTAAACCCTTGTGAGCTTTCATTGTTCTCTCTTTTGAGAGTGTTTCTTTAATTCTTGAGTGGTCTTGATCTCAGGGGGAGATTGGGACTGGTATAACCTAGATAGGTTTGTGTACTCGTGATAACCTGGAGAGGTTTGTGTATTTGTTGTAACTTGGAGAGGTTTGTGTACTCGTTGTAACTATTTGCTAAATAGTGGAACCTCTTGAACAGTTTGTTTAAGGGAGAACTGGACGTAACCCAAGAGATTAGGGTGAGCTAGTATAAAACTGCTTTTATCTGTGCTTATATATTTTTGCCTTGGTTGGTAGTTTCTATTTATAGCGAGTTGAGTTCAGGCTCCATTCAACCCCCTTCTGGAGCCAGCTGTTCCTACAAAGACGATTGAAGCCTTGAAGGAGTGAGAGAAAAGAGTAAAGTTGGAGTAAAGAGCCAAGCGCAACTCAGTAAACCTGACCTCGGTGCAAGAGGACCTAAGAGCAAGTCTAGAGAAATGCGTACGACACACATCATATGGGCCTAATGCAAGTTGAGCTCCAGAGCTTGCAGCAGTAACAGAATCCAGCGGCGCTCGGCGTAATTAACTTGGGCAAAAAACGCAAGCATCAAAATTTCTATTTTATTTAATAGTTGATCATACTAGGTTAGAAATCGAAGGCTATTAGAGCTCGAAGTTCACTATTAGAAGACAGTCTTAGAATTTCTTGTGGATTCTTCATCGAATTCTACTATTCTATTGTAAGGTTTGGTATCCTCATGTTATAATGAGAAAAATAATCTGTTATTAAGGTTAGGTTAAACCTTTCTGATTATGGTTGGGTTGGGCTCCTTCCTATGTGGAGAAAAGCCAAAATTATAAGTACTTTAATCCCATACATAGTGCTTGTTGTGTTGATTCATAACTCGATTATTGATTCTTGAGAGTATTTGAAAATATCTCTTGATTTTAGATCAGAATTAAACTATCGAATGAAAGCTTGTGTATAGGAATAAAGCATGACTCAATCATTGTCTTAAGACCCTTGTGAGAATGAAATATTCATTTATATAATTGATCAAGAAATTAACGGTTAATAGACAATCTTAGGCTCATTTGCTGAAGAATTGTGAGTGAGATTTTTGTTGTTTTGAGGAATTAGGCTCCTAAGCTACTTACTACAACAACCTATGTTGGTTTTTTTGAAGATCCAACGGTGAAACCTTGTCTTATTGAGTTGAAATTTTGACTAAAGTTTCCTACCTCATACTTATTCAATATGGACGGTGGGATTGTCTACTGGAGGTCTATAGAAGCGTTAGGAATTTTATGAAGAGCTACTATCAGTAAAAAATTCTTGTTATCATCAGTCTTGGTTATTTCGAAAATCCAACGTTGAAATATTTTCTGATTACTCTGAAATTTTTAATGGAGTTTTGACACTCACATTATTTCGTTTTGGACGGTCAGATTTGAAATCAGAGCTCGAGTTTATTTCCAGAAAATTTGTGAACAGTTGCAATTTTTCTGGTGCTGAGATTCTTGAACTCTTCCTTGTTAAATTTCAATTTATTGTTATTTTGTGTCATTATTGGTTATCATTTGAGGATTAGGAAGAGTTGTATTGATATGACCTTTGATTGGTTTGTAAGACTCATTGGACCTTTGTTTTGGTATTATTGGAGTATTTATGGTTTTGTGAGTTTTTTTATCTTTATTGAGAGATTTTTCTCACAGTAGTTATTGGTGTTAATTTATTCTTCTATTTTTGACCGCAATTTGGTTTTTGTTTGGATTGAATGATTGCGTTCAGGGTATTTCCATATTGTTGTAATAAAAGTGAATCTTATTGTTTTCGCTGTTTGACTCCATCGACTGACGTAAGAGCTCCTCGGTTTAGGGCTTGTGGTTTGGTGAGTAATGGAAACTAACACCAGTAGAATGGTTACTCTGAATGACTCAAATTATAATATTTGAAAGACGAAAATAGAATATTTGCTTTATGTGAAATCTCATTATTATTTAATTATTATGACTCTTGTTAAGAGCTTTATGTGGAATATATAAGTGATGAAGAATAAAATCTCATTATTATTATTATGACTCTTTTATTATTATTTTTTTATCAATATTAGTAAGTATAATATTAATAATATTAAAATAATAATAAGAAGAATAATAATAATATTAATGATCATATCAATATTAATATTAAACCAACATCAACTTTGCTATTATATCTTCATTATTATAATTATTATTCTTATTATGACTTGTTATTATTATTTTTATTAATAATAGTATAATATTAAAAGTTTTATTATTATTATTAATTATGTTAATAAATAGTAATAATATTAACTTTAATAATATAATAATATTAATAATCAAACTAATAAAAATAATATTAAATATAATGTTATTAATATTATTAATTATATAAGTTAATAATAATAATAATAATAATTTTACTAATTTTAATAATATTACTAATTTTTATTATTAATAATATTATTATTATTATTAAAAATGATAATAATGTTAATAATAATTATTATTATTATTATTATTATTTTAATAAAATTAATTACTAATATTATCTACGAAAAAATTCGTAGATAATTACATAAAAATTTGAATCCGTATATAATTAGATATGGATTTGGATCCATACCTACGGATGTTTTCTGTATGTACTAAATTTGTATGTAAAATTTGTAGGTAATGTCAAATTTACCTACGAATTAGAATTTGTTTGTAATTACCTACAAATTTTTCATATGTAAAATTTGTAGGTAAAATCCGTAGGTAAAATCCTTAGACAATGTTAAATTTACTTATGAATGAAAATTTGTATATAATAATTTGTAGGTAAATCAAGAATTTCTTGCAGTGTTGCTTCTTGGCTCCTTACCAGATTCGTGGAAAATTCTCAGAAGTTCATTGTTCAATTCTACTCATGATGTATCATCTCTATAGACCTTGCCAAAAGTAGTGTTTTGAATGAAGAAATGAGAAGTAAGTCACAAGGTATATTATCTCATTCAAATATTTTGGTTTCTGAGTATAGAGGGAGAAAAAACAATCATGCTCCGAAAGACAGAGATCAAAGTGGGAGCAACTCTAAAGGTAGATACAAAGATGTTGAGTGTCACTATTGTTATAAGAAGGGGCACAAAAAGAAATACCGTTGGAAGTTGAAAAATAAAAGTGAGAATGATAGAAATGACAAGGATAAAGATGATAGTGATAATGAAGACAAGATCAATGCAACTTCTGTTGACTTCCTTTTAGTTCATGAGTTTGAGTTTGCCAATCTTGTTGATAGCTCAACTAGTTGGGTGATTGATAGCAGTGCTTCTTTTCATATCACATCCAGGAGAGATTTGTTTATTTCTTATACTCCTGGTGATTTTGGCAATGTGAGAATGGCTCATGAAGGTGTAGCAAGATGTGTTGGTGTTGGATAGGTTTGCTTAGAGATGTCCAATGGCTCTAGATTAATTTTGAAGCAAGTGAAGCACATTCATGATGTTCGGTTAAACTTACTTTTTGTAGGTAAGTTGTATGACGAAAACTATAACATTTTATTTTCAGGTGATAGTTGGAAGCTCACTAAGGGTTCCATGGTTGTGGGTAGAGGTACTAAGTAATCTAAACTTTACACAACTCAGGCTAAAATTGTAAAAGATGTTGTTCATGCAACTAAATTTGTTGATGAAATTGACTTGTGTCATAAGAGGGTATGTCATATCATTGAGAAAAGGATGTCTGGTTTAGCCATAAAGATTGTGTTGTCTGGTGTTGAAAAGGCACATTTGTAGGAAAGTTCTCACTTTTTTTTTTTGCTAAGAAGCAAAATAGAGAGTCTTTTTAGAGTCACCTACCTTCAAAGAAGTTAGAAATAGGTGATTTGGTATATTCTGATGATAATAGTGTTGTTATGATGACAAAGGCATTGCCTAGGAAAATAATGAAACATGTTGTTCTATCGCCGGATTTGTGAGGGCCTCAACCTAGTCGAGAAGGGGGAGATTTGTTGGGTTGGTTCTCTCCTTGTGAGGCCCAAACCCTTTATTTTTTGGTGTGTCCATGATACATGACAGACCCAATATAATGCATCCACATTATAATTAACTTAAAAGGCTAACTCCAAGGGTGTAGAACCGTGAGAGCATTGGTGTGTGTATGGAGAAGTGTGTGAGTAGCCGCTTTGAAGATTAGAGAGAGAGGCAAACACACCTGATAGCTACTTCCTACAAAAACCTGTGTTGGTTATTTTGAAGATCCAAAGGTGAAACCGTGTCTGATCGAGCTGTAATTTTTATTGAAGATTCCTTACCCATATTTCTTAAATATGGATGGGGGATTGTCTACTAGAGGTCTGTAGAAGCATCAGGAATTTTTTGAGGAGCTATTGTCTGCAAAAAGTTCTTATTATCGTCAGTCTTGGTTGTTTCGAAAATTCAACGGTGAAATCTTCTCCAATTGCTCTAAAATTTTTACTGAAGTTTTATCACTCATAGTACTTCGTTGTCAAGATGGTCGAAGTTGAAATTGGAGCTCTAGTTTATTTTTAGAAAATTCATGAACAGTTGTAGTTTTTTTGTTGATGAGATTCTTGAACTCTTTGTTAAATTTTAATTGTTGATATTTTGGGTTATTGTTGGTGACCATTTGAGGATTAGGAAGAGTTGTATTGATATGCTCTTTGGTTGATTTTTGTGAGACTAATTATACCTTTGTTTTGGTATTATTGGAGTAGTTATCGTCCCGTGGATTTTCTTTATCTATATTGAGAGTTTTTTTCCACGTTAATTATTGGTGTTGGTTTATTCTTCTATTTTTTTTCCCCATGTTAATATTGTTGGTGTTGGTTTATTCTTCTATTTTCAACTGCATATTGATTTTTGTTCGGATTGATTGATTGCGTTAAGGGTGTTTCCATATTGTTTTGATAAAAGTAAATCTTATTGCTTCCTCTACCTGACTCCACCATGTTGTTCGGGAACACTTTCTAATGTAAATTGATCTTAGCCTTTTCAGAGGTAGGATTTAGGAGGGAATTCTTCCTTTTCTAATATAAGTGCTTGTTTTTCTTGTTTTGAACTTGTGATAGTTATTGTTTTCTGTCCTGATATAAATTTCTGCAACTTTCAGTTTGTTGGTAATGGACGTGAAGAGTATTTTCAAAATAAGTTAGTAGACACAATACATTTAATCGAAATTCTTAGTTTGAAGGATAGTTTTGAGAAAGACACTTTCTTCAACAACCTTCCAAATTTGTCAGAGCAGCTTTCTCACCAGATTGTGTTGAAAAAGGCATCTTTGTAAGTTCAATTTAAAACTTTTGATATGTTCAAACTTTTTCCCAATTGATAAATGTGACAATTTTTAGTTTTTTTTCTTCAAGAGAGAAAAGTAGACATTTTTATTATGATGGATTTGTTTTTGTTTTATTATTCTATTTCTTTATAAAACATGAAGTAGAATACATAATCAATAATCAATAGACTCAACAATGTTATAATTAATATTAAATTAGATAAAATTAAGGATAGTAAACTTTTGATCATCTAAATTCTTGCTGAAAAAAAAAAAAAACGTAAGTCTCTTAATAAACTCATAGTTTTTGAGTTTTTTTATGTTTAATGCTAATAACAACTTCAATACCTTTATGATGCCCCTTTCCTTCCTTCTTTCTTGGTCTAACCAACCAGGAATCATCTCATGCCTGCATTGGATTTCACTATATAATATACATAAGTTCTTCCAACCGTTGTTAAGCTTTTTACATCAATGATCGAGCTATTCGAGTTAGACTTCTACAACATATTGATCAGTATGGGGAGTCATTTTCAGCACAAGTTGTTGATGAGAAGGTATGTTGTCAGAACAAAATTGTTAAATATTTTTTTTTTGGTATAATATATGAAGATTTTTCTTATCAATGTGGATATTTTGCTTCTTTTGTTGACATTTTATGATCAGGTTTACCCTCATGTTGCTACTGGGTTCTCTGATACATCCGCTTTTCTGACGGAACTTACTCTCAAGTCCATGCTAATTCTTGCTCCAAAGGTATGTCTTTTAACATTCATGTTGGCAAAAATTTTGTCTTCTCATTTTACATTAAAAACGAGGTGTTATGGTGTAACTAGAATTTCAGGCACTCTAAATTTGTGATTACATTTACATTGGTAGAACCAATTTTCTGGTGTTTTCATGGTATGTTTTACCTGATTACAATTTAACACGTTTAACACATGGCTTAAATTAGTTTCAGCACATGTATATATATTAGGATTTGGTTAATGTTTAGTGTAATATTACTATAATATCTTGCCTTGTTAAGAAGAGGCGTGGGTTATGTCAGAGCTTGGGAATTAGCATCACGAAGAAGCTGCTATTGCTATTAGAACTCCTAAGAAATTTTAATTACACTAATCTGTGTTTGAATAAGTACATATTTGGAAATGATTAAATTTTGGGAAATTATTACTTATTTTCAAGATACATTACATTTTTCCAAAGACGTTGAATGATGTTGGGTTTGCTTAAATTGATGTTGAATGCACATCAATGAGATAAATGGGTATCTTGTGATTCACATTTATAAAATGAATTGTCTTTGAATTCTAATTGACTCTTAAAACTGGTTTTTGATATTATATGATTGAGACAAAATATTACAGAGAGAACATAGGATAAAGAACTTTCCTAAGTAGAAGAACAATACTAAAAACTACCAAGAACAATAGTTTTCATGGATCTTCAGTTTCTATTCAAATAGTTGCAGAACCTGTCCTCAACGGTTGTATCTAACATATCTGATGTTCTTATCACTTTTTATGATTTTTCTTCCCAATGATTTGCTGCAATAAAGTATATAATTGCTAGATATAAAATTCTAACATTATTGCTTGCAAACAAACTAATTAAAATATAACTTCAAATCTAATAGCAAGAAAGAAAGTAACAATGGTTGGTTCTTCCTTGTTTGTTAAAAGCTGTGATTTTGTTTAGTTTACAGGACTGGCTTTTAGTTGATTCTTACAGTCTTGGAATATGACTCCGCTACGCCAGTTCCTGTATTTATATTTTTATATCTCAACCTTCAAAATCTAGCTTTTATTTCAGATCAGATGTACTAAGGTCACAAGCACTCGCTTTTACAGCAGCAATTAAAGGGATCATTCTTTTCTGTGTTCACATAAAAAAATTATAGTATAATAATCTCTTGTCCCTACCTTTGTGTTTGATGCCATTGTAGGCTCAATTCCTCTGCATGTTCCATTTCTTTCCCTTTCTTAAATTGATTCAAGTTCATATTAGATTAAGTTAAGTTCATAAAATTCTTGATGACTCAGAACTTGATACCATCTTAGATGGATCTCATGTGTGAATATTGTTATTTTTATCCTTATTGACAAATTTATGTGGTGTGAAGAGTTCTTCAGGTGACCTATTAAAGGAAACAAGTTTCGATTTTAAACCTCTTTTAAACTCAAAGTTAACCTCATTCGAACAAGTGAACTCTAAAAAATTTTACTACTGCAACACAATTCATACTAGTCTGATATTATCCTTACAGTACATAAAAATTCACATAAAATTAATTTTATACATAGTAAAGACAAAATAGCAACAAAAGACAACATTACAGTAAAATCCAATCACATATAACAACCTATGTACCTCTAAATGAGGCAGCAACAACAACAAAACTAGAAACAATTGAAGCAATACCTGGACAGCTAATCCAGTTCAATGAGTCAAAAGTTGATTAGATTTCAAGCGTTCAAAACCGTCTAAGTTGTCATGCAATGGAATGATCAATTCTCACTTAGAATATCAAACGACTATAAATATATAAATATATATAAGGGAAATGGCTAGAATGAAAGAGTCCTACAGTCTCTTCAAGTTGTTCAAATTTCCAAGACTAGAAGGAAGTGATCCTTCAAGTTGGTTACAATCTAAGACCCTATAAATATGAATACCTTTATCATCATTCAAGTGTTCAACCTCCAAATATCAACCACCGTTGAATGAAAAAAATCAAAATTCTCCAGCACTTACCATTCTTCCAGACTAGCAGTATCGCCATTTTTTGTGGGAATTGGACCACTTAGTCGGTTTCCCATAAGGGACCTGAGCCACAATAACAATTGGACGTTGGTTATTTCACTAAGAAAACAGAGAAAATAATGAAAGCCACTTGGGCAAAATTTAGTGAGCCTTAGACCTCAAAAAATGTTTGAGTTAAGAAATTGTTAGATATAAAACCACTTTTAAACTGCCTAGACTTTTAGGAGAGAGAGTCATGAATAACAATTAACACAAAATCAAAGACTAACTAATTGATCAGCGAAGAGTTGGAAGGAAAACTCTTTGGAAGCAAGCCGTTGAGATAGTTGCGTGTTAGATCACTGCACAAGGCATAGAAGTTGTAACAAAAATTATTGGCATTCACAACAAATATAACAATTCATCTAAAAATGCATTTGTATGTTAAAATAATGACGTAAATGCACAATATAGTTATTACCAATTTATATTGTCACATGAGTTCGCAAAAGAAAGTTTAATAAAGTGATTATTAATAAAGTTGTTATTTCTTTTTTATCATCTTAACCATGAGAATTTTGTCTAGTACAAAACTCAAAACTTAAGATCTTCCTTAAGCGTAGTTAAGTTTTCGAGAAATAAAAAATTACTTGAAAACGGATTTTGAGAAGAAAAATTTAACATCTTCTTTCTTCTCTGAATTGTGAAGATTGGGGAAGAAAGTAAGATTTTAATTATATTTTTTACATAATTAATTTAATAATTTATTAATATATATACTTACATTATAAAATAAATATAATTAATCATGAATAATAATTATTAATACTAATATTAATAAATTTAATAAAATTATAAAATAATAATAAAAAATATTAATAAAAATAAAAATAATAAATTATAAGGTAATAATAACGATAACATAATTATAAAAGTAAAATATCAATAATATTAATATTAAAAATTACAAATAATAATAAATCATAAATAATAATTATAATAATAAAAATAATAAAATTATAAAATAATATAAAGGTAATAATAATAAAATTATAATTATAATTATAATAAAATACATTTATGAAATAATATTATTATTAACAATAATAATTTATTTTTTTATTTTAATTTTCAAATAATTGATATTTTTATAATTTTATGAATTAAAATAATAATAGTTTATAAATCACATCCAATAAATTAATTATATTTAATCTTAAATTAATTTTAATTATAATTTTATTCATTAAAAAAAATTATTTTATCAATCACACCTATCACACTCGCAAACTTTTATAAATTTTTGTATTTCTTATTATCACTTCCTTAATTCAAACAACCAAACTTTTCACATACTTTTAACTCAAATCCACTCTCTCAAACCTCCTTCCCAATCCAAACAAAATCTAATAGGTCAAAATTCAACTCCAATATTCTTCTAGCCAAAGGCCTTTATGATAGCATCCAGTGTATGATTTTTTCTCACATGCATATCTCCCAACTACTTGTTTACTATATTTTTTTGGCCAACTAAACCCTACCTTCCAATCAAACATTTAATTTAAACCCAACTAAAACAAAATTAACACAATTAAAAATACTGGATTATTATCACAAGAACATGACATAAAATATACGAAGACTTGAAAATAATTTTTCAAAATGACAAAGTCATGAATTAAAACACAAATACAGAGAAAAAATGCATGCTCAGTTACAACGTCAGATCCTTCAGTGATCGTGAGTGGAAAGAAAGACTATAGATTGAAACTAGGTACGTATGCGAAGGAAACAGAATGGAGAAACCAAATCTACTTCTCAACAACTTAACTTCTAATATGCTTAAATAGAAAAAAAAAATTAAGACAAAGAATTGTTATAACTCTTAATTATTATAATATGACCCTATGTTATAGGATCGTCTAGCATGATCTTTTATAGCCATCTTTTACTAGTGGATCGTTTATCATATTTTAACGAGTTCTTCTATTGAATAAAAGTTTTAGATAGCTTAATATGTTTTTTTAATATCCAAGTAAGCCTACCTTTATTCTATATTGATTCGATTATCACTAAGATATCTTTGCCCAACATCTAGTTAATTATTCAAAAGGAAAATAAGCAAACTTGTGGAGGACCAAGATTGTGCATAGTTCTATTAATTATATATGATATAGATAACACATATATCAAAAATAATTTAAGAGATTGTAATTCAATCTAAAATAATTTAAGAGATTGTAACTCAATCTAAACTTGAGATTATTAATAGACTCTGAATCGAATTATTGAAGATTCACTCTATATGATGCTTATCAAAATGATGTCAAGAAGTGAGAGAAATGATATGTAAGCCATGATAAGAGTAAAAGGGGCATAAGTAAGTTTATGAGGATAAATATCTTCAAACATTTAATGTTTGGATAAGCTTGGATAAAATCTCATTATTTATTATTGTGTAGTCACAATATTACTACCATGCTTTGTATCTTCACAAGAATGATACAAAATGAAACTAAAGTTTGAAATATAACTAAATTGAGACCACAAGTAATGATTACGACATTGTCTACATTCACTATAAATAGAGGATATTATATAAACTTTCTGCTCAAGAAAAACAGTGAGAGAAAGGTTAGAAAAACTTAGAAAGAAGAAATTTATCTTCAAATTTTCAAAAGTATGGGAAATGATATGTATATTTACGTTATCCATTTTTATGTTTTCAGTGAGGTATCCTTAAGCATCACACCTTCAATTATTTTCCCATTTTATTGATTTATCATTGATTTTGGCTAACTTTGATGTTGATCTTACTGGATTTTTATAGCAACACTTTTATTGCTTTTCATGGCAAATTGTACAAATCTTTCTACTACAAAAATTTTCATATTGGATTTCTGATTTGGCTGAAGAGTTTTCTTGATAAAATTATATTGTTTTATTATATCAAAATACTACTTTGATTTCTGACTGGTTTTCAGTTGAGGTTTCCAATTTTGTTGCACTGCTTGTGTTGAATTTTTTTATGATATCATGATCATGCTGGTGCTGATTTTTTTTATGATTTCACTATGTGGATGAGTATCATGATCATGTTGTACTTTATTGAAATGCTTGTCAGTAGAGGATTTAATCCTTGAAAATTTAAATGAGTCAAAGTATTGATGGTGGGGTTAAGTGAAATTACTCATTTATCCTAACTAGTTATTGTTTCAGATGTTCTAAGAATTGTTATCTTCAAATGTTTGGTAAATACTATTTCCCAATTGCTATTCCCGATGTTATTTCGATTGATATTAGAAATTGATATTTCTAAATATTTTGAAATGATTACTTCCAAATGTTTTGCAATTGTTATTCTCCATGTTATATTTTTTATGTGAATTTTCAACATTATTTTTATGATTTAAATTAAACCTTTTCCAAATGATTGTTTCAGGTTGTCTCATAAATTCATATTTCAATTATGTTTTGATGCAATATTACCTTAATATATATATAACTCCTGCTTCTTGTTTTGTTATCTATGGATCATGACTAAAGAAATTGAAGGATGCTCCTAACTTCCCTCACCCATTCACTGCTGAGATATCAACTTACTTTTCTAGAAATGGTTGGAGTACTAACATGGTGGAAAATTCGGCTGACTTCAAGGGATTACTCACTCTACTCTGACATTTGCTCAAAGTTCTGGTATTTCGCTGGTTTTAGATGGACCAGTAGATGTAACCTTCTTCTCCCTCCAATAACCTATAATAATCCTTTGATCAATCTTTTCTCTCCTACGATATGATATAAATTAGCATAAGAAAGAACTTCGTGTAATATGAAGAATAGACATGGGATTTTAATATGTAGAGGCTCCTATAATATAAAGTTAAGTTGACATAACAATAGTTATTTAGATATTTTTTATAATTTAATGGAAGTTTTTATCCTTAAAAACTTATTCAAATTATGAAGATGAAGTAAATTATCATTCCTTTCAGTAGATGACATCCTTTCATGCTTAAAGTAGTCTACTAGACGAATGCCAGACGAAGATGAATCCGAGGGAGAAACACCGGGAATATCTCACAAGAATGAAAATTGAGTCAATCCATATAAGAAAATGACACCACCTTCAACCCAAAACCTTAAGACGTTGGGTTTGTGGGTCTTCTTTCTTATATGTTGCTCAACTTTCTCATTCCTATCCAATGTGGGACTTAGGCTCACACTTTGATACCTAACAATCTTATTTTCGTAAAAGATTTTTTACACATCATGAAATTCAACTAATTAATCATTTTAAATATTCAATTTGATACGAGACAAAAGTATTTTTATTCAAAATTATATAGTTCTCTTTAGTAGACAATATATGTTTAATCGTTTAAAATATTGGATATTGAATGAAAAGTTTCCTTTATATATTATTTGTTTTCTCTCAAAGAAAATTATTTCAAAAATAAAAATAATATAAAAAAACTGTCACATAAATCATCAAAAGTTAAAAGAAAATGATTATCTTCTTTAATCCATTATTCACTGTGCTAGGATATTATGAAGTCTTGAGTTGTGTTGGGATGTTGTTCAAAAATCGAATGAGATTGTATAGATGTTGAACCAATTCAGAATATGTGATATTCTCCTATAGTATTTCTTGGGTCGTGCAACTTTTGTGACACTAAGAAAAAATAGATTTCATGTATTCTCGTATGTAATGGAGGATTCTGAAAAGGAAAATATTAATGCGAGTTCACATCTTTATTCTTTGTTCTAGACATCAATCGAATGGGCATGGTTTGTCACCCAATTTTCATCAACTCTTTTTCTCATGTCAATTTGGAAAGGTAATCGAGGTTGATAGGATACTCACTATTTCTTATAATAGACAAAATTGGAATTTTATCTTGTTAAATTGGAACCATTCGACAACTGCAAAATAAATGAGTATGGAGCATGTCATTCATCAATGTCAATTCCTAGATTTTTGAGTTGGTGTTGACGTCTCTAGATCTTCATAGGAGTCCATAAAAAATTACAAGAAAATAAATTATTTTCATTGCATAATAACCAAACATAAACAATGACAATAAAGTGAATAAGTATGTGAGACTTTTTTTGTGGTGTGCACCGTACGTGGTCACCTTGAATGTGATCTATCCCTGTTTTGTACCTACTAAATTGTTGTGACACATTTTGAAAGTTGAGTATTCTTCTTGCACTCTACTTCTATCAATGGGTAAATTAGTTCATGTCTTGAAATGAGAGCCATATATGACATGAGATGTCATGCCTATGATTATACCATTGTATATAATTGCTCATTGTACATATTTTTGGCCCTACATAATTTTCCACACAAAACAATTAAATATAAATAATCCTAACTACAACTTCGGGTTATAAGAAGATTAATTAAAAATTATAAATGCATTAGGACACTTTCAATTAATTCTAATGTATAAGGCCCAACATGTACACGGAGTAATTCCTCCAAAGGTTCTTTTCCCACTGCCAACATGTTTTAATCCAAATCCAAATTTACCTTTTTCCATCTTCATTTTCTGTAATATTTAATTTTATTTAAATCCTTATGTATATTATTAACTTTAATTAAATATAAAACAATCAAAATTTATTTCTTTCATGTCTTACATTTACAAGTTTTTTAAAATTATAACAACCAATCTTCTAATCTCTCCCATCATATTGATTAAATACAAATTTTATTTATCCATATTTATTACATCTTATAAATATAATTTTACAATATAAAAGAAAAAGATATTTTACTTAATCAAGTTTCACTAATTTATGATGTACAATTTTTTTAATTATTTACAAATATTTTAAATATCATTCCCATTTTTTTCATCTTAATTACTTCATATATTTATAAAATTTTACATTTTATTATTTCAAAATATGTTAAATATAATTTTCATTTTCTTTTCTTTACTATAATTAAATCTATATTAATATTCATTATTTTAATTCATGAGAAAACTAATTAATTCTTTCCTAAAATAATTATTACAATATTTTTATATTTTATTTGTAATATTTATTGTATTTAAACAAATAAATTTGAATATTTTAAACAAATATTAAATTTATTTATATTTTAATGGTAATATTTAATATATTTATTATACTGCAACAAATATATTTCATTTTTTAAAATAATTCTTATATTTATTTATTTTCTGATATTATATTAATGGAAAAAAAAAATCCATTTTCAGAAAGTGAACTCTGACTAGTTTACGATGCCGGAAAATCAATTCCACAATCAAAATTTTGTTATTGGGAAATCAAATTCCAAATTGAAAGAGAATAATACCATATACTTCTGTAATTAAAAATCACACTGTCCTATAACTGAAAATAAAAAGCTTGAAAAATTGTACATACAACTTATATACCTAAAAAAATTAAGAAAAATATAGAGAGGGTAAATAATTTAATATAATTAAAAATAAATTACCTTAAAATGTTACTAATAAAACATATTACTATTTCTATATATTCACATTTTCCATTCCTCTTTCAAACTTTTTCCAAACTGAAGATAACTAGTAAGTGTCTCCACCATGGGCGAGATAAAAAAAAACGAAGAACACCAAAGCAACACTAGCCTCAATGGCTAAACTTACAAAACCATTATCATAACGAAAAGGAAGATCCAAATCATTGAGGGAGCACAGAGACGACGACAACAAGAACAAGAACAAAAATATAAGCATTTTCGAAATTAAAGAGGTGGTCTTAATGCTGGCATGCGTCTCCCTAGACCTGTTCCTCTTGCGTAGTTGTTCCATTGGAGTTGGTCTGCTTTGACATCTCCATGGTTCCTTCTTCTTGTGTTCCTGAAGATGATGTTCTCGCTGTTGCCTTCTTCGGATCGCTTTTACTGTCACGGTATATAAAATACAGTATCAGTTGCGCTGCACCCAACGCCGAACCCACGCCATTAGGTACCTGCAGTACATAACAAAACAGTGCTTGTCCAGTTATGAGTTCTACATCACCATAAAAAGGGTTTCTGAAAATCCAAGTAAAGTGATAAGAATATGTGTGGTGTGCAACTTACTGCCACAAACGGGTCACGGCCTAGAAGACCGTAGATAAACCACGAAGTGCCACAGAGGAACACGAACAGCGACAAGAAGAAGGGCATAAACTCCACGCTCTTGGTTCTGATCACTAGCCTCTGCACGCACACGTAGTGCCAAACAAAAATGTAAGAAAAAGAATCTTATTATTTATGTAATTATTTTTCAAATAATTACACAGTTTTTGAAGTGACGGTTTATCCGTTTTTAATATTAACCTTTGCTTGTGGAATATGTGCGTGAGGAAAGAAGATTTGAGAATATTTTAGGTATGATTCCATATTATCTCTGCTAGTTTTTGAATTTTCATTCAAAACGTGCTAAATTTTGAAAGTGTTTGGTTTAAAAATATCTTACCCTCCTTCTTGTCATCTTTATAATAAAATAAGAATGAAAATCAAAATGTAAAGAAAATTAATGTTGCAAAACTTCGAATAAAAATAGCTTTATAAAATACATGTCATGCAAAATTAAACCTTAATTATCTATAACTACTCTATGAAAGAATTATCTACAACAATTAGTAGAAAATTACTATGATTTGGTGCAGATATTTTTAGACATTTTGTTATCTTTCTAGTTTTCTTTCTTGCCTATTTGTTTTTTTTACATAACTTTAATAAATTACTAAGACATTCTCTAACCTTTTTATTTTACTTATAGTTTCACTTGTCAGTTCTTCCTCTCTCTCAACATTTTATTTTTTTTATTTTTTCTTTAAAATACACACTCAAGGAGCTGTCTATTTTTACACCAGTTACCAATAAATAGACAAAGACTTCGACAGAACTACATGTGCCATCCCAAACCTGTGCAGAGATACCACTATTTTAATTAAAATCATAAGAGTTTACAATAAGTTTGGCATGTCAACATACTTGTAAATTAAATTTTATCAATATATCAATATAACTTATATTTAAATTTTTTTTTTTAAATAACATATTTTTTCTTTCTAGATTGAGTGAATGATTGAGTTACGAAATGCAATCAAGTAAGAGTGATGTTAGATTCAGTGAATCGAAAAAGGCTAAAAATAATAATTAACAAGAAAGACAACCTGAAAAGTAAACTTGCCAATAGAGGAAAGGGGAAAAGGAAGAGACAGGGGCCAGTTGGGCATGCCATAATGCATGATAAGGATGTGAGAGAGAGAGACAAATGAATATTATTGAATAGAGAAAGTGATATTGGCTTACCATAATGGAGAGGGGTGAGCCGTACATGATGATGGAAAAGATTGCAGCAGCGAAGCCACAGAAGAGTTTTCTGTTTTTTCCATGCAGAACTAACAGGGACACCAGAACGACAGCAGAGAACACTGACACCACGAAGGAGAAAAGCCCAAGAATCTTCGCCTTCTCTTTCTTGGGTGCGAACAACACGAAGATGAAAACGTATGTGATTTCAATCGCTGCTCCTGAGCCATTGATTATTGATACTAGAATGTTGTGTGGGGACACAAAAGGTAAACCATACCTGTGCATAGTGGTTTGAAGAATACAATCAGAAGAATCAGATAATGGAATATGAAACTTTAATTTCTCAGATTGAACTCACTGTTACAAAATATGCAGAAAGATGTATCTTATGTACTAGCAAGAAAGAACAGGAAAAACCTCTAGGCCAAGATTTAGCCAATGAGAGGAAAAATTCAACCACGATTTGGCAAAGTTATGTATTTTTTTTTTTCCTTAACTGAAAGTACTACCTGTGGATAATTATAATGTCCTCTTCCCATATGAAATTACATGAAACAAAGGGAAGTGAAGAAATGAAAACGGTAACCAAACACAGAATCGAAAGAACTGTTGAGCAGAAAGGTACCAAGCAGAAAGGAGACAGTTGAGCAGTGTCATAGGGTATGGAACGCCAGAGAACTTCTCTGTGGATTTGTTCGCAATGACCCTCTTGAATGTTACTCTGCAAAACCAAATTTCTCATATGTTTGTTCAAGTGGGTACACAAAAAGATGATTTTTTGTGCATTAGAGAATGAAAAAAGTAAGAATTTCAAACATGGAGTGGGGAAGGGGAGATAAAGATACAGTTATGAGAAGCATACATTGGGGCCAAGAAGAGGAACAAACCAGAAGCATTCCCTGCACCAGAAAAAGGAAATTGAGAAACCAAGAGCACAGACAAGAAGGGTATGCAAATGCAACCAGGATGCAGGAAGATAAGAGAAACCCATATGTGAGTAAAACTCACCAAATATGCCGAACAAGAAATGCGCAATATCCATGATGTTGAAGCTTGGATGTGAGAGAAATATCAATGAGAGTTGAAAGAAAGAAAAGAAAGTGCTCTAAAGAACTAGTAGTTTCTTTGGGAACGGTAGGTAACTCATAACTGGCCACAATGAGGGGTAGTTTGCAGAGGTTGTGGGGTGATTATATATATGTGGAAATCGAAGAATTGAAAGGTAACTTCTTTGGGAACTAAAATAAAGAATAAAAATGTATTTGATCTTATCCACGGGGATTCAATGGGAGAACCGTTTATGCGCTTCAAAGAGAGTGTGTGTGTGTCTTTATATATTAATTACATCAAACCCAAATGAATGCCGATGAAAATTTAAGGTTCATGCGGTGGAGACCAACGTGCTCTAGCGGGAGCCAAAGCCAACCAAAGTAAAAGAATTGAATAAGAAAAGTAAAAGATATTTGGGGTTAGTTAAAATTATTTTCACTCTCTTTTACTCACATGTGACATTAATTTCTGTTCTTGGGTCCCTTCTCAACAGAATTAGCCAAACCACTTGTTTGAGCAGTGGGAAATAAGATAGCAGGAAGAAGATTAGTATATTTGTTCAAAGAAATTTAGAATAGAATAACTTTTAAAAATAGTGAAACTTACCAATATTATTTCACTTCATTTGCCACATTTTTATCCATTTCTTGATTTATCTTCAACTAAGGACCTTTCATTTCTATCTTAATTCTCACTTAGTTTCATTCACTCTTTCTATTTATATCTACTTTGTTTCTCTCTGTTTTTTGCTACTATGCAGACCCGAAGTGAACCAATACAAGTGATTTTGTTTTTTTTGTTGTCTTACAATAAAGTATACATTCTCATAATGTAATTCTGCTAAAGAATTATCCATATGTGCTGAAAAATTTTATGTGGGTAATATCGTACCTTCCATGTGTACAAAAATCACGCATGTATAATAAGTCTTTGAGTTTGACCTAAAAGAAATAAGTGGTCTCAATGTAAGAGGTAAAATAGTACTTGCTAATTAAGATTTTTTATTTTAAATAAAATTAAGTCGATTGTGTCCAACATGTTAACACGATTTCACTTATTTATATAAAGAACCTTTTTAATAATTTCTTTAAATCTACTTATTTTCATACTTTTTTCGCAGAATTGCACCATTGCATTTTGGAAAATTTTTCTCTTTTTAAAATACTAGAGGCCATCCAATATGATGTTTATTCATATCTGAGAGAGTAGGTTTTACCATTCGTGATAGTAATAATCTTTTATTGAAACATATGATTGAATTATTTTTAATATTTCTTCTTTATGATAAATGACGGAGAAACTATTAAACAGCACTAATGTAACACCTTTTTTAAGTACTATATTTATTAACTTATTAACTAATGTAACACCCCTTTTAAGTACTATATTTATTAACTTATTAAACGGATGATAAAGAATGCAAATAAGAAAACTAATGTCAAATAGAATATTATGTTTGATTTCAAACGGGAAATTTTGAGTGAAGAAAGAGACTAATTGCAAAATCATGAATCTAAGTTGAAGAGGTAAACGGTGAGTCAAAGAAAGTTGACGAAAACTGCTACGTTGGATGGAAGACGAAGGATGGAGAAAATTTTATTTTTATAGAAAAAATCAATTTCATCTTTATAAAAAAAATCAAATCTTATCTTTATTAAAATTGAAATTTTATTTTTATCAAAAGATTAATTACATCTTTATCAAAACTCAAATTTTATCTTTATCAAAAAATAAAATGTTATTTGTATCTAATATCAAATTCTATCCCTATATAAAAACTCAAACTTTATTTTATCAAAATTAAATTTTATCTCTATTAAATTCTAACTCTATCAAAAATCAATTTATATCTTTACTGAAAATCAAATTTTATTTTTATCATAATTTTATTTTATTTTTGCTATTAATTATTTAGATATTTTTAACAAATTAAAAATATAATTTTTAATTCAAATAACAATTTTATAATTTATTATAATTGTTTCTTCCCATTTCAATTTTAATATAAAATATAGTTACAAAATTATTATAATTTATTCGGTCATATTTAAATTTATTACAAAAATATAAAATAAAATAATTTATCATTTATTTTTTTATTATAATTAATTAATTAAAAATACCTATAAAATATTTCATTTTATTTTTATTTTTTTAATTTTAATTCAATATATTTATATTATTTTTTTATAATTCAACTAGTTTTACAAACAATTAATTTAAATTTATTATAAAAACGTAAAATAAAATAATTTATCATTTATTTTTCTATTATAATTAATCAGTTGAAAATATCTATATAATATTTTTTATTTTTTATTTTAGTTTTTAAAAACTTTAATTTAATGTTTTTATTTTATTTTTTATGTTAATTTTAATCAACACAATTGATAGTAACTGTTACAAACTAAAAAAATATGTTAATATTCTGGGATGATCGCAGTTGATGGTACAGTAAAAAAAAAAGTATTATTTCATGAATTAAAAATTAAAGAGATTTACTGAGAAAAAAAAAAAAAGTGTGCTGGTGAGATAAAAAGGTCACTACTTTGAAACTCAACATGTGCAAAATTAAATGAAATATGAACATATGGAGAATGAACCATAAACGGATTACGTTACAAAGTATGAAATATTTTTTATTTTTTATTTATTTTTTGCTGAATTTGATGTGGACTGGGATTGAGGTTGAGAAACATTTTTCGAAAACTTTGTAAATCCTTTACACGCTCACAAGATGTTTGTGAAAATTATGTTGAAGGAATAATTTTCTTTTTCTGAAACGCCGTAAATCATGAATGTTTGAACCAAAATTTTGTGCATAGTCAACTTACGTTGAAAGAGCAAAAACTTTTTCCCGAAGCTCTGTAAATCATGACAATGTGTTTTTGAAAATATATGATCCAAAATTTGGTGTTTACTCAAAATTTTGTCACATTAAGTTTCCGAGGTTATTCAATTTATGAAAATTTATTTTGATTTAGTAGTTCAAAATAAAGGTAAATATTTCGTGCACAAATGATTTTATATTTATAGTTATTTTTATTAAGCCTTTATTTTATCGTTCAACATTCGGGATGAGATTTTATTTATATACCAAGTACCAAATAATTGTAGTATCAAATAATTATTTATATTTATGATATCACTTGTTGTGGTTGTTAGAAGAATCTAAGGGGTATAACCGAAGAGATCTTACAAGATAAAGAAATGGGTCAACATAGATACCACTTATTGTGGTTGTTGGAAGAATCTATGAGGCATAACAGGGGAGATCTCACAAGATGAAGAAATTGGTTAACATACAAGGGAATGACATAAATTTTAACCCAAAACCTTAAGGCAGGTTTATGGGTCTTTTTTTCTTATATATTGATTAACTTTCTCATTTTTATTCAATGTGGGACTTAGACTCACACTTGGATACCCAACAATAATACCAACCTAAATTACTTAACAATCGTAAATGTCATAAAATTAATTCTATTTGATTATTATGTTTGAGGCAATGCAATGCATTAAATGAACATTGTATTTTGCTGATGAAAATGAGTTGTGCACTAAGTTCTAAAGATTGGTGATGAACTCCCTCTCCATCCTCCAAGAAGGATTAGAAAATTATTAAACTTTCCATGTTTCTTAGGAAATTTGGATTTTCCTCTTTCAAGAAAAGATCTTGAAGAAAAATTAAAGATAAAAGTACTTCTTAAATGACTTAAAAAATAAACAAGAGAATGTTTAACAAAGGAATTAAATATCATTCATTTAAAAGTTGTATATGAACAATGTGTTCTATATATAGATATATAGATGACATAACCCTCCTTTCAGCTTAGCCAAAACAATGTGAAACTTTAAATCAAAGTGAAGTCACATACTAAGCTTAAAGGTGTCACTCCAATTTTGCCTAAAAATGTCTTTTAGACAATCTTTGTCAAATATAGGTTGGGTTAGTATTTTGAGTCTTAGGTAGTAGTGTGCATTTATTTGCTTTCATCATGAAAATGACATGCAAGAACTCCAAAAAAGTCAAGGTTGAATCGGTTTTCAAAATAGTTTGTGAATTTTTTTTACTGCAGAGTAAAAACAATCGATTATTTTATATAATCAATAGATTGATTTCTACTCTAGTAAAATTAATCAATTGATTTTCAAAATATTCGATTGATTTCACTTGGTCACGAATTCTACGATAAATAAATGGGCTCTGCAGTACGCAAAATTGAATACTGCATTTTTCAAAGTTTGATAACACTTAACATTTTCATTAAAGAGAGCTTTTGAGAGGAAGTTTTTGAGTTTTGAGAGGTTGATCAAAGATTTGTCAAAGATTCACCTTGAGTCTCAATCTTGGAAAGGTTTTTGCTTGCATTTGACTTATTGGAGCATCCTGCAGCCGAATTTGAGTCCAGGGAAGTCATCCTTTACTATCTCTGTTCATTTTTTTGCTGTTGTTCTTGAATTGTAATTCGTTTCGAGATATCCATGTTGTTCTAATACACTTAGATAGGGTTTCTAACTACGTTTAGGATTGTGTTTTTGTTTAGATAGTGTTTCCATATTGTATTTGCAGTAAGATTCTGCAAACTGTGTAGTAGTGTTCTACATAGGTGTTTTTGAGCAATCTTGTAGGGTTTAAGGTTAGTTCTTGGACTTGGTTGTGTTTGTAATAGTGTGACTAGTGGAACCTTTGCTGGAGTTGTAAAGGAACTGTATGTAGCTCTTGAAAAAAGAGTGAACCAGTATAAAAATCTTTTGTGCCTCTTTTATTTTTGGGTCTTTTATTAATCACGTGTTAAATCTGCACTATAAACTGCTTTTTGGTATAAACAATCGATTAAATGTGAAAATAGCTTATTGATTTCCTGGGCAACACCTAAGAATTTGTCTCTCGTAATAAAAACAATCGACTAAATGTGAATTTAACCAATTGATTTTCTGGACAGCATATAAAAACTTATTTTTACATGTTTCTTGATATACAAACCCCTGTATAATTGGTTTAATCATAATTGGATCTGTTTTTACTCTCATTTGTGGTTTTTAATCAATTGATACAAGAAATTAACTCACCGTTTTTTAGTCTTCACTGTTTTAAAACTCGTTACATTTCTGATAAATTTTAACCTACTGTTTTCAAATTGAATCTATTAATTTTTTGGGCTGAAATTTTATAAAAATCTTTGGGTATTTCTTGATCACAAACAGTTTTGGAAGAATCCTTCAAGCAAGATCATTGTTAAATTTTTTGAAATACTATAACCGGAAAATTTTAATTGACTGAATTGTGATTTTAATCAATTATTTTTCATGCCAGTGCAAGTGAGTTTTGTTCAAGTACTGCAAGTTAGATTTCAATCGACTGCATTGTATTTAAACCTATTATTTTTCTATTCACTCACTGCCAAAAAAATTTAATCGATTGTTTTTTCATTATGAGAAGCGAACTTGTTGAATTAGAACATTAAAAATGAGATAATCTCTTTCACACAAGATGTAAAATCTTTTAAAATACTTGTTTTCTTATTGTGGATAGTGGTTCTAGTTGCACTTGTTGTAATGCAAGGTTGGTGAAAAAGATATCCTTCCCTACTAAACAACATCCAAAACCATATAAACTTTAGTGGATCAATAATAATGAAAGTATAGTAGTTAATTAACAAGTTAATATACCTATTTTCATAGGCAAATATTTTGACCATGTTTTATTTGACATTGTTCCTATGGAAACTGTGTATATTATACTTGAATGACCATGGAAATATGATAATAAGATTATACATAATAGTCACACCTAGAGTAACTTTTCAACACAAAGAAAAAAGATAACTCTAACCCCTCTTTCACCTCATCAAGTGAGAGATGGAATAAAATTGAGAGAAAATTGAAAAATAAAGGAGTAAAAATAAGGGAAAAAAAAGAAGAGTTAGAGTTAGTTCCTAGAAAGGAAAATATTAAGAGAATATGTATGCTTCTTAAATCTTCTTTGGGATGACTAGAGGTGGAAGGATACATTTCTTGGTGAGATATTGAAATAACACTAAGTAAGGTTGTAGAAACTAGGTGTTTAGTGATGATGCCATTCTTGGTTCATTTTTTAGGTCTTTTGGGATGACTGTTGACTAAGTTATGTTGCGGATTAGTAGATTAATAGAGGAAGGTTTTAAGATGGTTTTGGCAAAATTAGGATGAAAATTAGTGGCAGAAAACTTAAAAGGACGAAAGGTATTCTTAGGAGAAAGGTAGGTGATGTTTCTTGGTTTTCCTAGACAAACACAGGGGTGTGGTTGACTTGCTTCTTTTGATTTTTGGTGGTTCTTACCAAGCTTAGAAGGTGGAAGAGTGTAAGGGATGGAAGTTTCACAACAAAATAATATGTAAAAAATGGAATGCAAAAAATACAGTGGAAGATAGTGAATATGGAAAAAGTAAATGGAGTATGGGTAAGATAGGGTGGTGATTACTTTACCAAGTGTATTGTTAGAGAAAAATCCAACAACCCTTGTTTTGTTTAAGTATTAATAAATCACAAAGTATAAAATAAGATCAAACTTCACATGTAAGACGAAAGGTTTTTGTTCACAACAAATTATGTAATATGTAAGTGTTTCGTCTATCAAATAATACAACACTGTGTAGTCTCTATTTATGTCTAATAAGCATTGTTGTGCTCAAATGATACACACAATCTTAAGCTAATGCTCTACTTCATGAAAATATCTTTATGCTTATTCTACGTTGGGAGAATATTTGCTTCCTTCGTCTTCCAAGAATATTCATAAAAGCATATGTTACATCAACAATCTCTTGGTGAATGAGCTTAAGCTATTTTGTTTCAATAAATTCTTGACACTTGCTTTGTCAATTATGCAAAAGGCTATCTGCCTTGTACGAATCAACGCTTTACAAAATTTTTAGTAATGACTCTCTGACTAAGGCAGATAAGTTCTACTAGTTATTTAGATGTTGCTTCTAGAGGACAAGAAAATTTAATGCATTCATGGAGCGCATTTAATGCACCCTCTATGTTCAAGCTGCTCATAGGGAAGGAAGACATTCAATATAGTTGAAGTTGGTTAATGGCCATCTATAATGACTCTTTTCTTCTACACCTATCTAAAGTTATCTTTTAAGAATAGCAATGAATTCTATTTGCAAAAGTTCCTAATCGTTGCTAAAATATTTTTATGCCTTAAAACCTTTGTTAGAACATTTTTATGTTCATTAACAAATTAGAAAAGAGAGATTAAACCATGTACATGTTGAAAGATGTTACTTTCTCTAGTGAGCGAACCCTGTGATATTTTTTTATCACATCTTAAGCAAGTCAGTTTTCGTACCAAGAAGTTCCATCCACTTATATCACTTTTCCATCCCAAAAAAATTTTTCAAGTCCATCACATAAATTTGGAACTTCAACAACGATACCACCCCTCACATTTCATCTAATTTCATCTCTGCATGGTTATCAATCCACAATGCCTTCATAGGCTTCGATTTTACAATTGAGGACAACTAAGGGGAAGAAAATGATGACAATATTTGTTGCCTCCTAATACATCTACCAAAAAGACCCACAAAACCCACAAAGACAACGAAGAAGACCATCGTGTGACACTATCTCATAACTAGTTTGTTTCTCATTATATAATAACAATTAGATTATTGTCCAAATTTACTTTTCATGTTCGGTTGTTTTACTTAATATAATACTTTCATGTTGTTTTATTTACTCTAACTTTTTTCACACATCTAAATAAATACACATACAACACATTAATATAAAACCAAATTACACATACACAAACTCAACCTTAACACATATTATCATCAATAAAATAAAATTTTATTATTAATTAATCTCTAAAAGTAACAAATTTTACAAATTTCTACACATATATTAATAAAATTACTTAAATAATTATAAATAATAATTTAATACATATTATAAAATTTATCAAAAAAATTATTACACTTTTAAAAAATTACAAAGTATTATTTCTATCATTTGTTAAATAATTTTAACACAAATTTTAATTTTTATTCATTTTTCAATAAAAACAACTATTTTATTATTTGTTAAATGAATTAAATAATTATTTCTTAAAAAAATTGTTAAATATTTAACAACAAAATCAAATTATATCATGCTTTTTAGTTTTACTTTATTTTGTCTTATATTTTTTTATATTAATTCTTTTAACTAATCAACATTTAAATAAGAGTAAAAAAAACTAATTGATCTGAAGTCCTGAAGTCATACAAACAGTGCACAATTTCAGTATAAAACTTATACAACTGAAGTTGTCACTCCAATGCATAACTTCAATTGTATAAATTTTACATTAAAGTTGTATTATGTATGTACGATTTTAGCTCATCACAAGTTGTTATTTGCACTGACAATTTACTGATAATTAAAATTATGTTCAGGATGTACGAGTTATTATTGATTCCATTTAACATTGACGGTGGTGTTAGAACACAATTTTAATTGAATAATTGTTTTAACCAAAAGTCATAGAATTGAAATACAATTTCTATTGTATGAAGTCCTTATAGTAAAACACGATTTACCAAATATATAATTTTTATAATTTTTCCTGTTATAATAAATAAAAGATAAAATTACAGTAATTTGGTACAAAAGCTTCATATTTGTCTATTTTATATCATGAAATAGAAATGGTTTTGCCTATTTGATAATGGACACCAAAATATTTAGGTTGAAACATGGGGAGTTCCACAAGAACATTCAGAGTATAAGTTGGGGTAATATATCCACTTTCCCACTAAGTACAAGTATAGGTTCACTCCCTTTCTTCATTAGTGGATTAATGATTCCATTCAACATTGATCGTGCTGTTAAAACACGATTTTAGTTGAATAATTTTTTTAACCAAAAGTCATGGAATTGAAACACGATTTCTATTGTATGAAGTCCTTATAGTAAAACATGATTTACCAAATGCATAATTTTTATAATAAATAAAAGATAAAATTACAGTAATTTGGTACAAAAACTTCATATTTATCTATTTTATATTATGAAATAGAAATAGTTTTACCTGGATACCAAAATATTTAGACACCAAAATATTTAGGTTCAAACATGGAGAGTCCCACAAAAACATTAAGAATGTAAGTTGGGATAATATACACTTCCTCTCCTTTTCCATTAGTGGATTAGTGCTTTCAATATGCTTGGCTGCCAAGGCATTTGTTGATTCCCTAGTTATCACGAGGCGCAACATAAGTGGTCCAGTTTAATAGGAGATTACTTGGCTACCATCTAATTTTCCAGGAACCACAATCTAGGAGGTCTAGCTTAATTAGTGTACTTGGACTTTGTTCGAACCACTCTACTTTATTAGTGTATGATAGCAAGTCGTAAATTTGGATACAAACTCATGAATAGGGCAGATCCACTCATGATTAAAATTAATCCGAATCTGTTTCATCAGAGTTTTCCTGAACACTGCCCATAAGATTATACAACCCCAATCCCTAACCAATGACACAAAGTGACTAATATGGTAACATCTATCCTATTGGAGATTTTCTCATATTCTTTCGGAGGGTAAAAATTCATTTAGGTAAAAAAAAAAAAAAAAAATCCTCAGATATCATCATATTTAATGCATGACATTTAAATACCAACTACTTTGAATATGCTCCAATTCTACTTTGGATACTTCAATATTAACCACCAATGTAATATGGAATGTCCATGAAACCACACGTAATATGTAGTCATCATTCTAGTCTTTTTGTTGCTATATTACAATATATTTAAGAAAAAAATCAGTACATATATTTTCACTTTCTCCTTTTTTTCCTTTACTGAAGTAGACATTCTCTGGGAAGAAGAAATGGTAAAAAGGAATAAACTATGAAAAAACACAAGTTGGGAAAGAAGAAATGTTAATGATCAGTTTTTTGAATGCTTTAAATTATTTAATGTGGTCCTTAATTTATGTATACAATACGTTAATAGTATATGACACTTAATATGTCATATTAGCATCACTAACAATATTATTAAAGGATCATTTATTTTCAGAATTTATATTTTATATATTCCTATTTATTTTTTGTTATATTTTTTATATACTTTTAAGATCTCGATTGAATTTTCTTTTAAGAGTATAGACTGTCTGATTTACGTAAAAACAAAAATACCTACTTTAAATGATTATGATTTTTAAGGAAATAACAAAAACACCCACGATGCATTATTAACACGTTCCATGTTTTTTTTTTTTCCTTCCCTTCTTAAACGAGAGTCCTTCCAAAGTAACCATGTCGCGATTCAACTGTTTTGGTCTATTGAAATTATTCTTTTAAAAAATATTTATTTTTAGTTTATTGAATATAATTTTAGAAAGGGGATTCTTTCTTAAACGATATCGATTGGATGCTCACTTACGTAACGTGGAAATTATTTAGTGATAATTTTGAAAAAATAATATATAGGTTCTAATATTATTTTGAAGCTTTCTCTTAAAAGGTGATGTCGTTGCAATAAAAATCCAAAGAATGGATACGTTGCAGGTTTGAAAGATTGCAAAAGACATTTACATGGTCATTGATTTTATCAAGGAGGAAATACGTTGAAATATTCTTGTGTTTAAAAAACAAACTTGAATTTTGTTTTCAAGCTTCTATTCTTTTAGGAAGAATTTTTTTTTTTTTAATTTGCTTTTGAGGCTGTGAATGATCTGTACATTGTATTGGCAACATGTCCTTAGAATTTAAAACTACAAATTCTTATAAACAAATGTTAGTTCATGCTCAAATATGAGTGTTCTTAGTTTGCCTAATGAATATGGGTGTAAATTTTGTTTCAATTGATAATGTGGTATTAGTAGATACTCTAATTGCTCCCCATTTGACTACGAAAAATAGGACATACGATTATTTTGCTAGCATATTGGTGCATATAGTTTTAAATGAAAAATATTATAGATTAATAAAGGAGGGTTTGTGTATTTTTTGAAGAGCCGATATAGGAGCACCGAGTATGATGTCACTACGTCGAAATAATGAAAACACGTGTAGATATCTCAATTTCTTAGATACAAATTCATTCAGTCAATTAGTTTTTAAGGATAATTGTTTAGTCATTTTACTAATCATAATTATTTTGGGATCATGATTGGTACTTAGGTTTAGGTTAATTCTCCATGTATAGACAACAGTCAAATTCAAGTAATATAAGCATGTGTTTGTTATAAAGTAAAAGGTAATAATTATTTTGAAAAATTATTAAACATTATTTCTTTCAATTCACTTAAGTGTCAAAGTATAATATCAGGTATTTAAACAAATCAGATCGACGGAAAAAATTAAAATAGACAGAAAGAAGGAAAAGATGAGAGTTGTGATGATCAAGTAGGTAAATTTGGTCTTATAAGAATATTTTAACGCCCGTTGTAGGATCAAAGGAGTATGATATCATATGTCAATTGTATGACATTATCAAAGCCACATTCTATCCAATAACATCATCTTACATACTTTTTACCCAAATTTGAATAACATCATTTTGAGAGCCGAATGACATCATTTTACATATTTATCAACAAAACCGCATGACGTCATTTTGGAGACAAATGACGTCATCCTACAAACTTCTCGACGAAACTACTATACAAAATTAGTTTTATACTAATTTTAAACCTTCAATGTTTTTTTATTTCAATTTGAACAAAATTGTTTTTCGTTTTAATTTTAATCAAAGTTAATCTAATAAAATAACATGAATAAAAGCTTATTTGGATCTATTTAGATTTTATTGCATATATTCCTCATACTTAGAGACACATCAATATTACTGTAACATGTACATATATTATCAAATACAAATATGTATTTAGAGTTTTTGTTATCATCAAAATTGAGTTAGATGATTAAATCATCTTAAGGGATTTATAGACCATCTAATGATTCAACAATTTAATAGTTTGTTTGATAGTAAAAATAATCTCTCGTTCTTAATCAACTACTTGATTTTAACTATGCAAACTATTGTTACAAGTTATAAGTTGAGTATTATTTAAAGCATAACCACTCCTTGCTAAAACTCAAGTATTATTTGAACTCGCAACCACTTTTAACTAAAAAAATCTGAGTATTATTTGGAACATAACTAATCTTGACTAAAAATCGAGTGTTGTTTCCTCAACTACTCCTGGCTAACCCATTGAGTATGGTTTGGACCACAACCACTGTTGGCTAAATCAGAATATTCTTTGGACAACAACCATTCATGACTAAGACACAGAGTATTTTTTTGGAAAACAACTATCCTTGGCTAAATGAACTAGGTTTGTATAAGAATGTGATCACAAAGATCACACGAGTTTTCACACTCGAGAGTTTTAGCGTCTTACAACATACACAAATATGTGAACTTTCTTTTAGTTTGTTATATAAACACAATAGTGTTCTCTGCAAAGCTTTTAAGGTCACAAAAAGATTTTGATAACGTCTTGACACTTAACAATTGTTCACTTCTTTATCTTCTTTTTCAAAGGATAGTTTTATATAGAGTTTGGAAGATAGAATCATTGCAAGTCTCTTTTTTGACTTTTGAGAGCTTTTGAACTCAAATAGTTTTATCTTCCTTCGTTTGACGAGTATGGATGTATAGGTGCATTAAAAGCGCTCCATGCAACATTAGATGTTAATCTTCTCTTCAAGCAACGTCTCGATAGTTGACAATACTTATCAACATTATGTCTAAGAGCTTTTTAAAATAAAGTAAAAACAATTATCATACAAGGCAAATGATTGAACTATAGTTTACATAAGATTTTTTTAGGATGGTTGTTGAAATAAAATAATTTTAGTTCATATGCCATGCAATCTTAATGTAGAGTAGTGCTTTGCAAATCATCTAAACATTCCCTACAACACAGAAATAAACTTCAAGAATATTTTCATTAAATGCAACATAAGATTAGAGATTGTATGCATGCATTTATCGTTTATTAAAAATTTTACTTATTAGATAAAGTGAAAACTACAACATGTGGTATTATTTATCGAACAAAGCAATTACATGCTACAAGATATGCTATTTTTCACAATTTCTCGTCTTTTAAACGAAGCCTGTAATTGACAGTACTTAATAAAAAGTAGAGGGCTCATGAACTTTTCTTTTAACACATTTTTTAAGTTGTGAGTGTTATCTCAATTATTATTAGTTCTATTATGTGTGTAGATCTAAATACAATACCAAAAGTTATATTATTCGTATAAAGTTAATTTTTGTCTTGTTAAAAAACCTAATGAACACAAATTAGATCAATTATTATCGTATTAATTCTTCACATTTTTTTAACATTAGAAGAAAAACAGCCTTCTATATCGGTTCTGAAAGACATTTTATGTTGGTTCTGGAACTGACATAGATAAAGGCGACGTAGAAATTATTAGACATGTAACGTCGGTTATGAAACTGACGTAATATGTACATCACTACGTTTGTCGAAAATAGAAACCGACGTCATATAACCAACTAAAACAACTGAATTCCCAACATAAGAGATGGATACTTCGTCGGTTGTAAGTTTCAACGGACGTAAAAAGTTCTTTATTACGTCGGTTGTAACTTACAACTCACTTAAAATTTCAATTTAAAAAAAAATACAGAATTTTCCAAAAATTTTTGATAAATTTCTAATCCATATAATGAAATATTACAAAAATTTTTAGAATTTTTGACAAATATATATATATATATATATATATATATATATATATATATATATATATATATATAAATGAAATAGAAAAAAATGTAAAAAATACTAAAATAATAATAAATATAATAAATAATAGAATTTAAAAAAAAATTGATTTCAAATCTCCTAATAAATTGCCCACAACCTTAATTATGCCTTTTCGAGCAACTTCTTCCGAATCAAAAGAACACAATTCAATAATTGAGTACATCTAATAAAAAATCATCATAGCACTCGAGTGACACGTAATAAAAACTCATTAATGATTAAGGTACTTATAACCCTTAAATTACGTGTTAAAAGAACCTAATGAAACTGGTTTACCGATAGTTCTTATAAGCATCCATATATGAAATATTCTCGGCTTAATTCACTAATCCAAATCGTTATCCTTACCCAATGGAATCATTAATCAAATGCTCTGTCTTCAAATTTCTCACATGTCATCTCTCCATTAGTTAATTCCAAGTGAAAGAAACTGAACATGAAATAGGATAATACTCAACTCTTATTTATACACTCGTAAGTCACATATGCTTAGACTTTTAAAGATCAAGTTGAACTCATTGTTCGTATTTTTGCTTTTTTCTATGTTTATTTTATTTTATAAAAAATTATTTTATTATATAAACTCAATTAAATAATTTTAATTAAATCAAATAAATAACTGTATAATATTTTTATATTAAAAAAAGTTACACTTATAAGTCAGGATATTTTGATAAGTGTAAAAATATTGTAAAAATTTTGATGAGTGTAAAAATATTGTAAAAACAAGGTGTAAACAACCTTCGTAAGACATACCCATGCATATTTGATAGTTCGTAATTAACTCTAAATCTAAGACATTAACTTTAAATACAATTCGAGGTTTGCCTTTTTTATTTTTATCTTTTGTTAAAATAATCAAAGTTGAATTATGATTTAATTAAAGTTAAAAACCTTTCAAAAATTATCATTTGTTTTGGAACGATAAAGAATATGATTTGGTCTGTGAAACACACAAACTAAAATACTTTCATCAAATATGTTATGTCACACTTTATCAGCTTCTCAAAATCGTTCGTTTAGATATTTTTTTATTCATTTAGACTGAAAATCTTACGATAATTTTTTTTTTTTTTTTTGCCAGTCAACACTTTATGCACTTTTACAAACGCATTTCAATAGTTTTTGTTTGATGAAGCTAAATGTTTCTTCTTAACAATGAGAAGAAAATAGTCAAAATCTTATTTTAAGTTTAATTCTTCTAACACATGGGTTATGTTAGATGCAATTTTTTTCACTAAATTAAATCACTTAACTAATATATATTTATATTTTTTAACAAGTTATTATATCATATGAAAATATGTTTAAGTTGAGTTCAAGAGAAGAAGATGAATTAAATTTTACAAATTTTTTATTTTTAGAAAGCAAGAAAAAAGTTTTAAGTTAAATGAAAACTTTCACGAATCTCCAAGATCAATGGTACAAGGTGTAACACATAAAATAAATCGATTCAGACATAAATAAACTGATTTATTTTTTGATAAAATTAAAAAAAATCAAATTTTCAATACAATGATATAAAACAGGCACAAGACAACCAAAACACAGTGATAGAAATTAGCTGAATAGAATACAAATAACCAAAATGTGCAACTTGAGATTCAACTTAAGCATTAAAGCAAATCAAATGATAAATTGTGTACTAACATAAAAAGCAACGAGCACAACTATAGTGGCTATTCAAGGTTCTGCAATATACACAATTTAATGACAGCAACCAATTGAAAGTAAAAATCAGAATGAAATATGCAGAGAACTTAAGTCTAATCACAAGATCAAATGAAAGATAACCACTATATATATCATTCAAGAACCAGAGTTGTATTAAGTACTTTAATTAAACCAATTATCTAGTTTTAAGAACCTTTATAAAACCCAGTTAGATCTTTCAATAAAGAATTGGTTGTATACACACAGAGTCACAGAATCACAAACATATGAATTCAATAATGTTTGAGTTAAAAAAAAAAATTAGTACAAACGCAAATACAGATAGAGGAGTAAGAGAAATATGAATCAACAAAATTAACAAATGTGGTTTAGATAAACATGGTTTTATAAAAGCTATCAAACCAAAATTGAAACAAAAGGCTCTGATTAGAACATGTTCCCTATTAAAAGAAGACTATATAAAACACTTTGAAGATTCAGTAACTCACTAAAAAATGCAAATTTATAAACCCTTAATGCAGTGAAAACATTGATAAAGAAATTATGTAAATGGCTCAATAAAGAATCAAATGTAGGATCACAAAAACAATAATATGCAAATATCACTATGCAGAAATAATGAATCAATAGTATAGAATCAAGTAAAATGCAAAGATAAGGATCAAGAGAAATATATAAAACAATTATACTAGTTCATCATTTTTCAAGGACTTAGCAAGAAAAAATCCACTAACGACACTCAATTATATACAATTACAATCAAGAACACTTCTTGCACCCTGCAAGATTACAAAACATCTCTAAATTTCAGAACTAACACCCTGCAGCCCCAAATATTCATAATACAACAATGCTAAACCTTATAGTATGACTGAAACCTAATTGAATCAAAGATTACAATTATACAAACCAAGAATGCAATACTTAAATCAAAACAGGTTCAAGAATTGAGTATAGAAACCCCCTAATATTCAGAGAAAGAAGTCAAATGCACGACTTTGAAGAACACCAATGGAACAATTCAATTTCTAGATTTTTTATTATCTAAGAAAACTTCTTTAAACTTTTAAAGACCAAACAATTTTGTTTCTCACAGAAATCTTGTTAATCTTTTTTCGTAAATCTCTTCTCTATATCATTCGTGATTTGCTAAAAAAAAAACCCGAGTATTTAAAACATAAAATACCCAAAACATTTTTCAAAAAACAGTTAACAATTATGTTGCAGAGTTCGAATAAGTCGATTTCATGAAAATGAAATCGGTTTATTTTTTGCTGAAAATTGAATTTTTAAAAATGATTTTTCTCAAAGGCTTTTGCTTATTTTTTACTTAAATTTAAGTATGTTTTAATTATGCCAAGAAATTTCTTCTAAGCTTTGCATAGGTTTACCTTCACCTTCAATCACACTCACTCATACCCACTAAGACAAGGCCTCAGCCTTCATCTTCAGCTTCCATTGCTTTGCCTTTGTCCAAATGCTTGACTTCATCAAATATCAAATCCTTTGAGATTCTCAACATCATAGTCTTAACATCTGATTAATCAATCCAAGTGTAGATCATATACTTAGCTTAAAAATATTTAATAAAACTTTTTGATAAGTTCTTATGCATTAGCTCTCCTTCTTGGGGTAATGCAAACAATAATAACATGCAATATGAAAAAGAGACAAAAGAGAGAAAAACTACACACAATAATTTATATTGGTTCATATGTCGTAACAAACTACGTCTAGTTTTCAACTAAACCAATCAAGTTCAACTAAGCAGACTAGTGTTGCAAAGTACACATTGAGTATTCTTTAGGCTTGTAGTCACTCCTGGCTAAACCCGTGAGTATTTTTTTCTGAAGCCACTCGTAGCTGACACCGAGTATTCTTTGCTCAAGCCATTCCTAGCTATTCTATGCTTAAGCCATTCCTAGATGACACTGAGTATTATTTGCTCAAGTCACTCCTGGCTAACACCAAGTACTATTTTCTCAAGTCACTCCTAGTTAACATTGATTCTTATGTTATACTCTTTAGCTATTCCTAACTAATAATGGGTATCTTTTTATACTCTTTAGCCAATTGTGGCTACCATAGGAAAAGGTGAAGGTTTGAATGATCATCTGATCATTTTTTCCGACTAAGGGAGAGTGTTTGCGTCTTTTGAAAAATACAAGATTTAAGGTTTCTCTCCTAGTTCAGATCATTTCTCACTCTAGGGAGGGGTTACGTCTTCCAACGAATACAAGGTGAAAATTCACTCTACTAGGTGACTATAGAGACACATCTTGTGTTCTCTTCTAAGCTCAAATGGATCATATTTTTGGTAGTACTCCTACTCGCGTTGGGATCCTTTTTTGAAGCTTTGAGGATTGCATATTATCTTAACATTATTTTTTGCACAGTGCATGGTCTGTTTTCTTATATTCTTCTTCTTAACAGTAGGCTTTCATATAGTCACTTGAAGAAAATAGTCCTTGGGAGGCCATTAATATCTGTTTAACAAAGTTCTTTTTTGCCTTCCTTGTGTTTAAAGAGCTTTAAATTGAACTTTATATTTAATGCATCTTTTCAATGCTCTTCTTTCTTTACACAATCTCCTGAATGATTGACAATATATATAAAGGGCAGGTAGTTGAGCCACAAAGTTTAAATGTAGTTGAGCTAAAGTTTAAATGTAGTTATGTCAAGAAAGTTGTTGGTCCTTACAACTTTAGTTTATGTCTTAAGAAACATTTGAAAACATTGATGTTTGGTGAAAGTCTTTTTGAGAATAGATGTATGAGGAAATTTCTAAAAAGTATACTAAAACTTCATGAATGTTCTTTGATCTTATATTGGCTTAAAGTCTGCATTGAGCGTATCATTTAATGCTCTTTCACTTTTTTTATCAAACTTTTTATCATTCATCAAGGCTTATTAGATAAAAAGATCTACTCAAAGATCTTTTATCTATTATTTATGCTTTAGCGGACAATTTTTGATAAATAATATCTTATCGTGTATAGATGATGCACATATATGATTTAATCTTCAACATAAAACTTCAACGGATTAAAGTTTTACTTTAACCAAATTTGAATCAAATCATTATGCCGAAGAAAAAAATAAATCTAAAACTTAACTAAAACAAGTTAGTTTTTTTTTTTTTTTTTATCAATTTTCAAAGTTTTACATTAGTTTTTATTTTTTTTATCAATTCAGTCTTGAACATCTTTATCAAACCTAATGTAATTCAATTATATTTTAGTGAGTTAAGTTTAGATATTAGATCAAATTTGGATTAGTGTATCTAAGTAAAATTAAATCAGTGATTTTAAATTTAATAAAGTCAACTTAATTATAAAACAAAACTGTTATTTGTTAAATACTTTTATTGTATAAAAGGATGATACTTTATTGCATAAATATTATTTTTCAAATATTATCATTAAAGGTTAATGTTTGAATAGAAGAATATGTTTGAGTTTCTCGTTTCTCTTTTCGGATTAGATTCAGTTATTTGTGAATAGATTTGTTATTTGTTCAGAAATTTTAATATGTTAAAAAATATTCTTTTTAAGTATTGTCACTAATTTATAAGAATTAAAATCAAGTATTTTTTTAAGTCAAAGAGGTGTTAATAATTTAAAAAAAAATAGTTAGACTATATTTATAGATAAACAAACTCAATCTGAACTACTTACCTAACTAGTTCTAATCCTGGCATGACATTACACATTATATCATATATTGTTAATCATATTATTAAAAACATTAATTGATTGATTTTTTTTGAGTTAAAGTGGTATTTATAATTTTTATAATTACTAAACTTAATTATTCAACACTATTCAATTATAATTGGAGTAGGTTGCTTTATAAAAAAAAATCAATCCAAACCACTTATTTAACCCTAACATAATTGTTAACCATATTATTTAAAACAGATTGAATTTAAGTTAAAAGTTTCTATTCTTTTTTCCATTATTCAACACATTTCAATTATAACTTGGCTAGATTGCTAGAGAAAAACAAACTCAATATTAAGCACTTACATATCCAATTTCAATCCTAACATGACAAACCTAAACCATATTACTGACGTGAATTTTGACAAAAGAATTAACAAGAGTATATAATGAAAATTCGTATTTTTCACAATTTTTACTTTTGGTTATAAACATATAAAATGAAAAAAAAGTTAAATAGTTTCTTAAAACAAGGGGTTAATTTCTCAGACTTATACAGTTTGTTACTTCTCCCATATTTAAATGTCGAACAAAAGGAGAAAACAATCCTTTGCCAATAAGCATTTCAACTTAACTTTAAAAACTTAGACCCAAAACATTATAAAATAAATTTGGATTACAATTTTGTTGGCACAAATTGACTCAACTAAAGTATTCATCAAATATTTTGTATTATTATTTATTAATTAAATTTTACAATATTAAATATTTGTTATTAATAATTTTATTGATAAAGTATCATTTAGTTTAAAATTAAAAATGATATATAATTAAATTATCTTCTCAATTTAAGAAATTTTACGCCAGTATGACGTGATTATTAATTGATTTAAAATTAAGATGAAAAAAAATATAAAAAATAATTAAATTAAAATTTTGAAAAGATAATACAGAAAAAAATAAAATATTCTATAAGTATTTTCAATTAATAAATTATAATGAAAAAATAATTGATAAATTATTTTATTTTCTATTTTTATAATAAATTTAAATTGGGTAAAAAATTATAATAAGTTTGTAACTGTATTTTTATATTAAAATTGAAATTGGAAAAAATTATAAGAAATTATAAAATTATTATTTGAATTAAAATTACATTTTTAATTTGTTAAAAAAGTATATAAATGATTAACCACAAAAGTAAAATAATATTGTTGGGTACTTTTATAAATAAATATTAATTACATGATTTAATATTATTATTATTAATAAAGTATAAATAATAATATTATTAAATGGTTTAATATTAAAAAATAGAAGTATTATTAATATTAATAAAATTAGTATTCATTTTAATATTATTATTTTTGTGTTGAATTTTTTTCAAAGTTTTTATATATATAATATTTTATTATTGTATCATTGAATATCCGAAACTTAAATTGTTATTTGTTATGGCTTTTACAAACTTCGATTAATAATTATTAGTTTTGAACTAAACTCTAAGGACTAACATTAATATTTTATTTTATTGATATAAATTCGTTACATCTTGAAATGTATTAGTTAAATCAATTAAAATCATATATGTATGTTTGATATAACTGAAAATATTACATATTCATAATTTGCTATATGTATATATTATACAGTTGCATGCAAATATTAAGTAAATATTAATTAATATAAAAAATAAAGATGAGATAGAATTATAGTTAGAAAATTTAATCTTAAAATTAGAAACAATTATTAATTAAGATAAACTAATCAAATCTTATTTATTTCCATTAACTATTACAAATTTAATTTAAATATTTTTAATATAAAAATAATAAATATAATTTTTTTATTATCAATTATTATATAGGATATTTGTTTTTGATTTTGTATGTAGTCTATTTTTTGATGTAAATGTTATTGAGTAATTAAAGTAATATGTTTTATTTAAAAATTATAAATTACAAGTTAATTTATTAAATTAGTAAGTATAAGAAAATTTAGAGAAAATTACACTTATTAATTTATTAAAATTGATATATAGTTTTGATTAAAATGAAAATAGGTTATGAAATATTATTAGAACGTATTTAGGTAAATAGTTAAATTATCACGCATATTTCATAAACTAATTAATCGATTAATAATTACTAATTATTCTAACTCAGAAAATAGTACTATTTCGATAAAAGAATAAAGAAATTTATTTGAAGAAATAAAATTTAAACTGCAGTAAAAATTCTAATTTAACTGATTAATAATTTTATATGATCAAATAAAAAATTCCTAGTTTATATTTTTATGTAATTAAATTAAAATATTTATTTAGTAAATGAATTTATCATCCTAGCTTTTAATTTTTTACTATATAAATATACATTCCAAGAAAAAAAAACCTGAAATTTGACAAATAAAATGATGATAAATATAATAATTTTATCAATATTTTGAAACTATATTTAGCATCAATCCCTTGACCGCTTTGTTTTGAAAAAATTTGCATTAATTGCTGATATTTACGAACAAAATATATATATATATATATATATATATATATATATATTAATATCCAAGAATATTTATATTTGTAATTTTAAAAAAAATAATTTAAAAATAATTCTTCAAAATATAAATTTAGATAAAGTATTGATTTTAAAGTATAATTGAAATAAAATTAAATAATAAAATATTAATACTGGTTTTTCAAAAAGACAAATTAAATAATTTGTACTATTTTGAACAACTAATCTTTTTAAAACAATTTTAATTTCATAAATCTAAATAAAAATATAAATATATAAAATTAAATTCTAAATAATTCATCAATCATTAATATTTCACTAACTACTAACTTTATTTTTATTATTTATAAATATGATGATACCTATATGTACTTTATTAATAAACAGTTCATATTTAAAATATATGTATCCATTATATATATATATATATATAAATTAAATATATTCATATCCATTTAGTTTTGAATATTATATATATATATATATATATTAAATATATATATATATATATATATATATATATATATATATTATATATATATATATATATATAATATATATATATATATATATATATATATATATATATATATTAAATAGATTCATATCCATTTAGTTTTAAATATGAATTTTATCTAAAGAAAATCAGGTATGCGGATACTTTTATTTTATTTTTTTCTAATTCTAACTATGTGACCATTAACAAAGATAGTGAAGGAGTGTTTTCTTCTTTGAACTCCATAATTTTTGAAATTTCGAATTTAGATATAATATAATTTTTGAAATTCTAAATTTAGACATAATAAAATGATAAAAATATTCTTATTGATATAAAAGTAGTTGGAAATTATAGAAATTATAAGTGATTTGAAAAATAGAATGACCTGTTTGTACAATTTACAAGACATTCAATTTTTTCGAATCAATTGTAGATTGTAAAAACTGTAAAGTCATTTTTTTTTTGAATCACTTACAGTTTTTACAACCCGAAAATATTAAAAAAATTGAATGTCTTACTATTTTTACAAGTCACACGTCACCAACTTTAATTTTTAGTAAAAACGAACTACATCTTCAAGATCTCCTTTTTTAACGACTAAATAACATAAAAGATACAAAATTTCAATGTGCTATGGTTACCAAAGGTGCAGGAGGTGATGGACGACAAGATCAGCAGAGATGGGAGATGGGTTCGAAGGTGCAGGATTTTAGTTTTAATTGATGAAGGGTAGAATGGGTTTAAAAAAAATTATAAAAGTCAAAATGGCAATTTCCACTTTACTATGGAGGTGCAGGAAGACGGTATGGAGGTCCACGAAGGTGCAGTCATCTTGAAGCTGATATCTTGGGTTAGTATATTTCTTTCAGCACCTGGATACATTTTTCTTTTTATAAATATAATAACTTTTAGATTACTCAATCTATTACTCAATTTTTTCTTATAATTTTTTTTGTTGTATAATTAATAATCATCTTTGATAGATTGCACAATCTGTACAAAAAGTTATATAACTTTCTTCATAAAAAGTTAACTAAGTAGTCCCTGAGATCACGTTTGATTATGAACGACAAGGTGGTTTCTTTTTTACTGTTAAGATGATTATTAAGAAGATGAAAGTAATCCAAACTGGAAAAAGTGAAAAGTGACGTGGAAAGTATTATGGAATTTAAATTTTTTAAGAAAGAAATGAACTTACATATTATGAGGGTGAAGAAGAAATGTTTGGAGGTACAGGAAGAAATACTCTTTGGGCTGACCCATAACACTAGAATGGCTGGCCCATGTGTTTAGAAAGAGAAAAACAGACCATGCGCGATCCATAACATTACTATAAATTAAATAAATTAAATGTTTCTGCCTCATTATGCCCGAAGTAGTAGCCGCAGGGAGAATGACTTCGTCTGAAGCCTTCCCTACAGTTGAAGAAGATGATTCTACTTCTAACAAAAAGAGCGGCTTGTTCTACGACGTTTATGGACCCGAAGTAGATTTTCATATCTTCTTCTTTTCCTTTTCAATGTATCTGTTCTTTCAATATTTCTCAACTTTTTCTTCAGGAGAAGGTTTTGTTTTCGTTCCTCCCATGTATGCTATGTCTGAGCTTTCATAAAGAAAACAAAAAATCAAAATGTGGTTTTAATCAAGATGATGTGCACTGGCCGTTTTTCCTTCTATTTATTCAACGCTAGTCCTTTTTTTTTTTCATTTTTTTCATTTTCTGTTGTTTTTTAAGTAGTTATGTGGTTTGCTATGAACAGATACAGTTATATTGCCCTTGAAATGTTGTTCTAAACTGCCAATAAGTTTGCCTTGTTATGCTTGTGCTGTTTGCTTTTTCATGGTATATGATTAGAAGGAGTTGATTAATAGTTGTGCTTTTGCAGGGCAAGGCAGATGTTGTCTTCAAATCACCAGAAGATAATTCAGTTCTTGATCTGAATGTAAGTTTTTGAAAGCATTGGTGAATTGAAATTTGAATCAAAAGTAGTTATGACTGAGATGGTGAAGCAGGATATTCAAGGACTTGTAACATGGGTGCTTGGTGAAGGATTTATGCCGTCATGGGTTTTTATTAAGGTACTAATTATCTCTTCTTTCAACAAATACCTGTTTAAAAGGAAATATGATAAAAAAAAAAAAATTATTCTAGCTGTTGTATTCCAAACTGCTTCCCTGGTTGTGGGAACCGTGTGAATTATATCATGTTAATACTTGGATAGCAAGGTAAACAGCAACTGTGAAGTGACAAATCGAAAATATTGTCAATGTACACGCTAACATTCACTGTTGAGGAGATGGACACAGACAAAATGAACCACTGATCAGCACATGGGGGCACCTGGCCACATCAGCAGTGGCAAGCCTCAGTGTAAAGAGTTGTGGGAGGTAAAATGCAGCAATGAAAGAAACATTTGTAGATTTGAGATAGACAATGACAAAGGCAGGGTTTTAAATAGGGTGCTACAGTGCCACTATGCCACTATGCCACTATGCCATCGGAATTGAGTAGTTTAGTTTAGCCGTAAATAGCAGCATTGTGATTCCAAAGAAAGCCCTCTGAACAGAGACATTTTTTATTGTTATTTAGGGACGTTGTGAATTTCATGTAGCTTTTTCAGAATTTGAGAATTTATATGTATATACGTAAACTATGTAGAAATTTTCAGAAAAGTGACTATCAACTATGAGCTATCTCACTTATAGCAGTCACTACGGGGTCACTATTTAAAACTCTGGCAAAGGAGATAGAAAGCAAAGACGAATGTAAACAAAAAAAAAAGTGATTTTCTTTTTTATCAGTTTCATTTTTTGGAGGTTTTCGTTGAAAAATTGTTGAAAAATTTCAAGTATTAATGTGATAACAAAATAAATATAAATTTATTCTATTTCTGTACTTTTTAGGGATGTATCTTAATTTACTCATTCAGTATAATGCGCTTTGCAATATAGGACATTCCTTTTATTGGAGGGATGTTGACAAATATTCTTTTAGTCTGGAGAGGAAGAAAGTACCCGGAGGTTGCACAACATCCAATTATTGCTTCTATAGATGTATTACTGAAAGATGTGCTTGATTTTAGAAATAAAAAATATGGATTAATTAAAATTTGGTTAGGATCAAAGCATTTGCTTTAAAGTCTTAGTTTTGATTCCTGTTGCCAACAACATCCTTTGGTATACATGACCTGTAAATGCCACTTATAAGCACCTACTAAATCTAGAGGCATGACCTAATCATATATGGGGGGTCTCTTTCCCTTCGTAACAGCGGACTTTCTCTGTTTCACCGGAAGTGGTATGAGTTTTCTTTGGTATTTGGCTACATTTTGCATTAAAATGTTCTACATCTCCATTTGTTTCTGTATGTTAAGTGAGTTATGGTCTTTGCAGTTTTGAGGTTCTGCTTAACATTAATTTTCTGGGGCCTCTAACAGGCTTCGAATCTTTCACATGACTAGTTTTATTAGTTTAAAAAAATGATTATTTTTATCAATCTTTATGCTTGTTTAAGCAAGCATGTCATTGAATTTTGAAAAGGTTGTTAGACTAACCTGAAAAGCTTTTTTTTAAGCGAATATTAAATACATGATGGCTGATCCTATACATAAAAAAAAATTAGTTGATCACTTTTGTAATTTTAAAAATAGCTATAGACATTTTAATTTTTAGACCTTCAATTTGTACCCATATGGCATATCGCATTTTATTTTGTCACGGTCACTAATGTAGCATTTATTATTTGCAGAATAAACCTCTTATTCCCAAAGTGGTTATGCTCTATATGCCAGGCCTAGATGCAGCTTTGTTCTTGTCGCTGTCTAAAATGCTTCATAGTTTAAAAAAAATCTGTGGCAAACCAAGGCCTGTCCTGGCTCTTAGGTGGGTAGAAAATGTATTTACTTGTTTCTTTCAAAATGTTGTTCCTCTGCACTTAAACTTTTCTTTTTTCTCTCCCTGGCTAGCTGTGTGTCAGATAGTATGCAGACGATAGATGCACTCCTAACATGCAAGATGAAAAGAAAAAGGGATGAGAATAGTTCACTTATGAGGAAACCTGCTCTGACATCTCATCAAGGTTTTTTTTTATTCAAACCAATATATTTAAATGTCTTTTGGTAGGGAAATAGGTTTTGAATTTGAGGTTCTAGTTATTGATACAAAAATTCCTGGAGTGGCAATTTCCTTAAATGTTATCTTTTCTGGAACCAGAGGTCCTCAAATTGTTTATATCAGTCTCTGTATTTTGCCTACTAATTAATTCTTAAAGAGTTTGGTAACACAGCAAAAGGAAATAGCTTTAATCTGGAATCCTTTCTGATTAATTATTGTGTACAATTGATGCATATTGATTAATGAGTTGAAAAAGTAGCTATCAAATTCAAATTTCCTAGGATGACTTGTCTTTTGGATTGTATATCTGTATATTTGAGGGGTGGGGAACAGATAAACTTCTTTATTATACTTGACATAAAATTGGCAGTGATTGTTTATGATATTTTCTTATAAATACTTTATGATGTTTATGAATATATATTCGCATGATTGTTTATAAGAATGGAATCCCTGTTAAGTTAGCAAGGAAAGTAGGCTCCTTGGCGTTAGGATTTTTAACAACTTCTGATATATTTACTCATACTACTGATATATGTTTTGTAATTTTTCTGATGCTTCACTAATTGTGATCTAAGTTCGTGTGATCTCATTTCCCTTTTTGTGAATTCATTTTAAGATTACTACCCTATAAACTAAACAAAAAATGTTTTTGAATATAACAATTCAAACTAAATCCTATGGTGTATTGTTTTTCCACTTGGAGCAACTTTACTTGAGCTGTTCTTTATGGCCACAAACATGAATGCATTGCTATCATTATAAATTAAATTACTTTATGAAATGTTCTTGATGCAGAAGAAGGTTGTCCTGATACAGACAGTCCATCATTTACTGAGCTCACTAAAGACATACCTTTCCCTGTTACTTACTATACACTAACTGAGAAAGAGCTGGAAGAGAATGGATATTGTTTTAATCAACCAGGTCATTTTTACTCAGCTACTGATTATGCATGTATATCTTTATGAATTTTTTCTTACTGGACTAGTTTTTTTTTTTTTTTTATTTATGCCCAATTCATTACAGGTTTTCTTGCTACTTTGCCTGCACCACCAGGATCTCCTTTTCATGAGATGTTGGCACTTGATTGTGAGATGGTAAGTTCATCGATACCAGTTTGGTTTAAAGCTAATGCCGTTTTTATCACTGAGAAATGAAGTTCTGGATGATTACTTGTCCAAATTTTTTTCAATTCGTTCGACAACTAAATGCATTTAACATGTGATGCATGAACTGCAAGTTATTCCAGCATAGCTTAAAATTATACTGACTGTCGTTTTATTGGCATACATGGCCAAAAACTTCATTCTATATTGAGACAAATTAAAGTATTTATGGCATTTTTTATGTATATCCTGGAAACATGCAATTTTGATTAATCTATTTTTTACCATTTGCTTAGTGCGAAACAACAAGTGAACGTTCAGAGCTGACAAGAATTACTCTAGTGGATGTCAAAGGACAGGTATTCGCTGAATCTTTTTTCTGAACTAATTTTTTGTGAAGTAAATGCATCTATGACTGATTTTAAGAGGAATGGTCATTAGTTTTAAAATTTCAATAAATATTTATCAATATTCTAATTTCTATATCTTATGTTTGTTTATATGTATCTATATCCATTGAGAAATTACCATGTTCTTTCCTTCCTGAAGCTTGTCTAATTGGAAGCAGTTATGAATCTCATTCTTGGGTGTAGTGACTGCCCCCAAGACTGCTATAGTGGGATAGTGGATAACATGATGACCACTATTTTGAAGGACTATTAATACAATTAAACAATTTAATAGCACACTTGAGAAAAATACAAAAGAATAGAGAATTTAGTTTAGAGAGTGAATTTCCCTCTCTTAGGATCTCATATTTATAATAACTTTCTAGATATTAGATACAATGTATGAGAGGAAAGAGAAGAGAATAGGAAAAGATATATCTTGGAACTAGGTACAACACAAAGCACACAACAACTTTTCATTAAATTCTAATTAAGATAATTTATTTTAACATTCCCTCTCAAGCTGGAGCATACTACAACAACATTTTAATAAATTCTAACATTCCAATGATCAATATAAAGATTCTGCATGAACTGACTCACAACACCGGCTACAAAAAACAGATCTGGTCTAACTTGTCATTAAAGTTTTAAAACCTCTGTTCCTTTGGCCATTAGTAAAGAACTTAACTTTTTAATTGTTAATGAAGCTACCCATATTTGTCTGGAAAAGACTAAATGCTGTTGATTGGAGATTCTGTTTTGATTGTCTTTTATTCTGTTTCATCTACAATCTTTAACAAATTGAAGTAACCATGTTACACATTGAGACTCGGTCAATTCTTTAAAATTGGGATCTTTTTCTTGCACAGTGATGGCTTAATTTCTAAGATTTATCTTTTCAGGTTTTGATAGATAGATTGGTTAAACCGTCAAATGCTATCATTAACTACAACACAAGGTAAGTTGTTGTTTGAGTGTCAGCCAATGTTCCTGCATAAGCTCTCTTTTTGATATTGGAAATTAAAAATGCTATTGCTTAATAGATTCACGAGTTGATCTAATCAACACCATATTATAAATTCGAGTACCTACTTTTGATTTTTGAGGATATCTCTTAATGTATTTTCCCATATGATACATGGTTTCACCTGAGCACTTGCTTTTATATAGTAAACAAATTCTTGAATTATTAATTTTTTTTCAAATTTTTATTTTGCATTAAGAAATTTCCTCTAAATTCTCAGCTTTAATTGCATTTAAATTTATCTTTTTAAATTAAATTTTTTCTTTTCATCTTAAATGTGAGATACTTCTAATCTCAAATGATTTCTTTCCATTTTTTTTTACAATTTGCCTGACCAGTAGGCCGAACGTACTTCTTTTTGTCTTTTTTACCTTTTTACATGAATTATATATATTTCTTATTAGATAAAATGAATTTTTTCACATTTGTAAGTTCTACAAAAATTAGAAGTTACTCATACAGCCATACACTGGTTCAAAGTTCTAATGCTCTCTCCTAGGAAAACTGTGTGTAATCCGGTTAGTGGGTGAATTATCTATTATGTGTAACATTTCTCTTTTTCTATTTTTTCCTTCTGATGGGAGTAATTCTGTGCTGAGACCCTCGCGGTCTTTCCTCTTTGTAAAATCTTCTCGTAAGGGTTGTTATTTGCTTAAGGTACTGTTTAGTTTATAGCAGGGCAGAAAAGGTAGTCCCTTTGTTGTTTGATTAACAATGGTAGGGGAGGGTTTTTAAAAGTTATTTTACCTTTGTACCCTTATAAATTTAAATTTCAAAACATTCTTATGGATATTTTAGTCATTATACTTAAAATGTCTTAACTCTCCTCCAGATCCCCCAGTATTGAAGGGGAGAAAATATTAAACGAGGAGGGTGTTTGCTCCCTTCCTTTCTATAAAATTGAACCAAATAGTAAAAGTTTATAAAAATCCCTCCCTCTTCTTTTCAGTTCCCTCCAACCAAACATTGTGTTATTGCATAATATGAGGCTTGGGGGTTTGCTTTCCATCTTATATGGGATTGACTTTTTTTTTTTTTTTTTTTTTTAATGAAAATGAATAGATTAAATGGATATTGTTAGGTACCGTAACGATCCTGGGAAAATACTGAGACGAACGTATCAGAATGTTGTCAACTTTCTAGTGCGAAAAACCCCTGAATAGATTGAGTATTATATGTTGTTGTTTGGTCTCGGGGGATACTCTTATCTATTTGCAATTAAAGCAAAGCTGTAGAATACCAGAAAATAAGTTCAAATCTAAAAAAAACAAAATTGAAATTGTTCTGTATGATCTATTTTTCTTCATTGGATTGGAAAATAAATTGTCCGCATCAAGTAATAATTATGTTGTGCAGATATAGTGGAATAACTTCTGAGATGCTAGATGGGGTGACAACTAGTCTGAGAGACATTCAGGTTCTATTACTTGAGTTGTCTTGATTTTGGTCTTTTGTCTTATTTCGGTTAACAGGCTCAAACTTCTGGTCCTGTGCTGAACTATTTAAGTCGAAACTATTTGTTTTGCTGATTTAATTTCATTTCTTTTGCTTCGCATTTTCAGGAACTGTTCCTAACGTTTGTTTACAAGGAGACTATCCTTGTTGGGCATTCTCTGGAAAATGATTTATTAGCATTGAAGATATCCCATGACGTGATCATAGACACAGCAGTGTTGTACAGAAACCGCCGATCATTTCGTAAAATAGCTCTAAGGGATCTTGCTGAGAAATTTCTTGCAAGGGAGATACAACAATCAGCGAGTGGACATGACAGCATTGAAGATGCTAGAGCTACCCTGGATTTGGCACTGTTGAAGATCAGAAATGGCAAGTACTTCATGCATTATTGCTGCTGCTGAAATCTTTATGTTGGAAGTTTTGAATGCATTATAGTTTAACTACATATGTAGTTTCTGTATATACTCTGTAAAAGCAGATGATTTGCTTCATCATGTGTAGAGCTGTTATCCTTTTATCCGTGAGTGTGAAGGGTACAGCCATCGTAGCGGCAATGTAATAATAAATATAGGATGTATATAGGAATTTGGCAAGCACAAATGGGGAGGGGATGGGAAACAGAAGACTATACTGCAGTCTAAAATGAAGAAATTTTCTATCAACTAGCTTTTGGCTTGCCATATTGTTGTTAACGTTACTGCTGTGACCCTCCTGAAACAGGGCCTGACTTTGGTTCCAGTCCATCCTTTGCAAAGAAAAAGTTCCTTTCTATTCTGAGTGAGTCTGGCAAAACTTCATCATTGATTGATGATATATCCATAGTCAAACGGTATGCCTCTGAGTCCTCTCATGCAATTCCAGTGATCTCTGATGATGAAGCACTTGCAAAGACCAACAAGGAGGTAATGTCATAAGCTGACTTCCTTTCCGTTTAACATTTATGACTAATTTATGGTCTTGTTTCATGCCTTGTGTTTTTTGTTTTAGGTGAAGAATGACAAGGTACATTTTATCTGGACACAGTTTTCGGAGCTACACTCATACCTGAAGAAGCAAGCTGAAGATTCTGATAGCTTGAATAAAAGACTTGCAGAGATGATGGCATTGCAAACATGTCAGAACAATTCTGCTAAACAGAAAGGCTCCAAGTTAAAAGCACCTGCTGAACTGAAGGAAATTCTCGCTCGGATGGATGCTAGAATTCAAAATCTCTATTTGTCACTACCAACAAATGCTATGATGATAATTTTTACTGGACACGGAGACACTGCCATTGTTCGCAGGTAGACATGCTTACCTTGTTTTATTCCAAGTATTCTATCTTTCTATGTGTTTTAATTGCTATGCAATTTCCATCTTACGATAATGTTGGAATAAGTTAACATGACCCTAGAATGATACATTTTTTCATACGAGTCCTCAATCCTCATATATAGTAATTTCCATAAAAATTTCCATTTGTCCAAATGTCTAAATTCCACCTACCCTAGTTAGATTTAAGAGCCAGATTTGCTCATATAACTTGTTGATTCCTCATGTGTTTGGTGGGCCTAGGATCACATTCAACTAACTGATTTGCATGTGAATTCAATGGTGCTGTGTAGTTGGTGAGTCGCCAACAAATTGAATGGCTGGGGTTCTATTTTATCAAATGTTGATTAGAAAACTATGTCTGTGATAATTGGGCTACAGATGTGCACGAACCAGCTCATCCCATCAATCTGGCCTGGTTCGAGGTTTATTTTGACAAGTTTGAGTTTTGAAATTAGGATTATGTTTTGGAGTCATTTTAACCCAGTTTGATGTACTGTTTTTATCCTACAAAATATAAGTTTCTTGAACATTTGTGTAATAATTTTTTTTTGTTTAACATAATATATTTGTTTAAGATAATATTATATTTATAAACAAATTGTTTATTTTAATTCAAGCTTTATACCTTTTTTAAGTTCGGGTTCAAATAAATGTGTCGGTGGAAATTTCAGGTCAGGTAGGGACATAGGAAAACTTGTCCCTTGTTCACCCTTGAATTAAGCTAGAAAAAAAAAAAAACTTTTTATTGGAAACCCCATAATGGTGTCCTTTGCCCTTGGCGACCCTAATGTTTCATAGTCACACCATTTATTACCTAAACCCATTAGCCATTGCCAATGTGGTCTGGCTGATGAACATCACTGATTGAAACATGAAACCTAATCCACAAGTCCATTATGCATGAGCTTTCAATTAATTTTGTCAATTTAGGAAGGCTGGGAGCATAAACAAAGCTATGATTGCGTTATTTTTTAACTTAGACTTTGAGTGAATTAGCATTTTTTTGTTGATTCTGCATGTTATGTTTTGTTTTTTAATATGTTTGACCTCTTGAAGGTTGAGGAGAATGCTTGCACAGAACGATGAGCAGAATGAAATTAATCTATGTCGTAAAGAGATTGTGGAAATTTTGGCAGAACTTCAGGCTCAAGCTGAAGTAGCATTGTGTTTTGTAGGCGTAAAGCATTGAGTATTGAGTATAATTATTACAAAATGAACTGAAATTAACTTTTGTTAACATGTGGCAAGTATCCACAATTTGATTGTGAACTTTGTAAATATAATGGGGCAGAGGCCTTGGAGTAGTTATACATGTATATGCCGTACAATGAGGGGGAAATATGAAAGTGCCCAAATGTATTGAGTTAAATAGTTCTGCTTCTATTAAAATTACTTTCTCATTACTTATTCTTGTCCTCATATACATTCTTAGATGCATGGTTTCCTAGTTAGTTCTGAAAAGTTCAGTTAATTACTTGATTTATAAAAGTTTCTTAGAGAATGTCAAAATTAAACGTTTAAACTTAAAGAGTGTTAACATTTCTATATTTTAAATAACTATATTAGAAATTTTTCCTTTTTCGTTCACTCAACATCCATAGAATTTGGGAATAGTACAGGATTTTTTTTAATGGTTAAAAAAGTAAATATAGAATAATTTGTTTAAATAAAAACTGTAACAATTATAAATGGCATAAGAGTTATCCAAATAGAGAAAAAAGTAATACTTCGAGATAATTTTGGAAGAAATATGTTTACTAACTAGAGTAAGATAAATGATATGTTAACGTCGTTGCGTGGTGTAACCTTCATTTGACATTGTTGTATGTAAAATAAATATTATTTTAATTCATCATGTGAAGCTATGGAAACCTGTGTGTAAAATGTGGTAAATGAGAAAAAAAAACAGAAGACAATCAAGTTTAGTTCATATTTATGTGTCTCTTGTCCAAGCTTTTCGTTCTCCTTCTCCATTGTGGATCCTTGCTCTCGGTCTTGTTAGTTTTCTCCGTTGTCAATTGAATACCGATGTCAAGTTTCAATTTGGTTGCGGTGTTCACTATGAAGGTGTGGTGGTTTGAGTTTAGTACATTATTCTTGAGTAAAGGTTTGTCTTTTATGGACTTTTTGATAGAAAAAGAAAGATTTTTTGGTCGTTTTAGGGTTTAGTATTTTGTTGACGTACGATTTCTGTTAGGGGTTTAGTGATGGAAGAAGGTTCTAATGACATTAATTAAAGAATAAAGAGGTCAAAGAGCCAGAGCGTAAATCAAGAACTTTCAAGAAGATTGGGCCTATTTCAGGGCGTTTGGACTTTCAATTGGGCCCAAATGCAAAACTGAAGAAATCACTTTGGAGAAAATAAAGTATCAAGGATAAGTCCTCTAATTTGTATAAATTGTTTAAAATAGTTTAGAATAATTTGGGCCTTGTATTTGGGTCCAATAGAATAAATTTGGGCCAAGTAGAATATATTTGGGTTTTGTATTTTTGGATAATGTAATGTAAGTGTTAGGAGAAGCTCTCTCCTTGTGTCACTTATCATCACCTTGTGAGAGCCTTGGGGTGCAAGCTAGGTTTGAGAAGCTTGTCATAGAAGCTAGGGTTAGAAGCTTGTCATAGAAGCTAGGGTTAGCTTCCCATACAAGTTTTTTTTTCCTTTCTTGCACTCTATAAATAGAGGTGTCATGCAATGTAATTTTCAAGCTTGATTGTATTATGAAATATTGGCCATTTCTCAGCTCATTTGTAAAGTTTCCTTTTTGAATTTTCTTCTCCAAGAAGCCTTGAAGAACACTTGGTGGTTGGCCCAACCTTCTCCAAGATCACCTATATCCACTAGTTCATTGATTTCCTTGAAACTTTACTATAAGCTTCTACTATACTCTTCCTCTCCATAGTTCATTTTTCCATGACCATTGATTCCGCTTGCTTTAAGGAGTTCTTTCATTGATTTGTTTGGTGCAAAAGCTTCCTCCAACCTCTACAACATCACGTGTAGATTCAAGAAGCCAAAAGCACCAAGGAGCTCCTCTATCATTTAAGGTTTTCATGTTTGAATATTTTTGTTACTTCAGTAAATACTGCTGAGAAGGGTGGGTTGTGCCCTCATTTTGAAAGTGTTTTCCTTTTGAATGCTAGCCATGTTGGTATAAATTAAAACTATTTTTGCGAGTTAACATTGAGTTAGCCTTCTTATGGGTATAATTTAAGAAGAGAAGAACATAATTTCTGAAACTGATCTTCATGAAGACATCTGACTTGAGATGCCAAAACTTCATCTAAGGTGTCCCCGTATTAAAGGAGGGGTAACCTCTGAGATTTTGTAAGCACACAACCACTATTAATAGAGACAATTGTATAAAATGAACTTATTTTTGTGAGTTAAACTTGAGTAATCCTTCTTATGTGTATAATATGAGAAGAGAGGAACTTAATTTCTGAAAGTAGTCCTCATAAAGACATCTGACTTGAGATGCCAAAACTTCACCTAAGGTGTCCCCGTATTAAAGGAGGGCTAACCTCTAGTGATTTCTAACGACACAACCAGTATTTATAGACACAGTTGTATAAAATGAACATATTATTATGAGTTAAGACCGAGTTATCCTTATTGTGGGTATAATTTAAGAAGAGAAGAACTTAACTTCTGAAATTGGTCTTCATGAAGACATCTGACTTGAGATGCCAGAACTTGACCTAAGGTGTCCCTATATTAAAGTAGGGGTAATCTATGAGGCTTTATGAGTACACAACCACCATTAATAGAGACAATTGTATAAAATGAATTTATTTTTGTGAGTTAAACCTAAGTAATAATTTTGAATGCTAACCATGGTGGTATCCTTTCCGTTGTTTAGGGTTTAGACTTTGGTATGTGTGGTGGATTGTTTCCTGACATGAATTGGTTCTTGTGTTTAGGTGTTTGAAAGTTTCAACATACATGGTTGGAAAAGGAGTTTGTGTGCATGGTGGACAATCTAAGGTAAGTTATTTTGCATGTTGCTTTTGTTATTCAAATCTTTGAGATGTGAAGATAATGACACATATGTTGTATATAATTTGCAACTTAGGCTTAGATATAGGTTTGACACTGACCTTATTATGCAAATAAATCGTATAATGGGTCCACTCCAATGAGAACAATTGGAGAGGACCCCTTTTAGATGGATGCTTCATTTGAAAGAGCCACTAAATTTGTAATTCCTTGTTGCGTGAGTTAATGCACAGATGGAGCAACCAAAGTAAGAGCTTCAGGATTAGAGAGCATTTGATTCCATTCAATGTTTTGGATGTTTGTGTTGAATTGGGGTTGGATGTTAGTGGAGAACAAGTTAGTTTTGATAATTGTACACTTGGGTTGGTTAATCATTTGTTTGGTGAGGAGGACATTACAACTAACAAGATTGTTTTGAAATTAGGTGAGGAAGACAATGTGCATAATTATTGTTGATTGTATATATTGTTTGTATTTTCAGTTTTTTTTTTTATTTTCTATGCACTTCTATGATTGTTAGTTATTTTCCTTTTAGTTTATTAGATAATTTAGCGACGTTGAATTTGAGGAATTGGGGTGAAGCCATTCATTCTTTATTGGTCAAGAATCTGGACTGAGCTTCCTATCTCTTCTAGTATCACATAAACATACTACACTTGGTCAATTGTGTAGTTGTGCTGCATGTATGTGTTGTGTTCAATTTATGGTATTTTGGAAATTGTGTTGAATTTTGGAATTAAAGATACGTTATTTCAATTATTTTTTGTTTGAGAAGGTATGGACTGTGCAACACTTGGGAATGGGAAGCAGTTCGTTGTTTCCACTAAACAATTATTCAATGCTTATTTGTTTAGTCTGAATTTTATTTTGATTTGATCTTACGTTGTTATTTTTGTAGTGTTGTTGTTGAGATTGAACAACATATCATTATTAAGGGTGACCTCTATAGCCTTGGCCCCAGAGCCAGAATGGATAACATGGTAAGCAAGAATTGATGACAATCATATATTCACCAAATAGTTTAGTTAATAGTCCACAAAATACGTTATCTTTATCAAAACTCAAATTTTATCTTTATCAAAAAATCAATTATATCTTTATTGAAAATCAAATTTTATCTTTATAAAAAATCAAATGATATCTTTAATAAAATATTAAATTTTATCTCTATCAAAAACCAAATTGTATCTTTATCAAAAATCAAAATTTATCTTTATCAAAAATCAAATTTTATCTTTATCAAAATTTATTTGATTTTTGCTATTAATTATTCAGATTTTTTTTAACAAACTAAAAATATAAATTTTAATTCAAATAATAATTTTATAATTTATTATAATCTTTTCCTCCAATATCAATTTTAATATAAAAATACCATCACAAAATTATTATAATTTATTATGCCAAATTTAAATTTATTATAAAATATAAAATAAAATAATTTATCATTTTTCCTATTATAATTAATTAGTTAAAAAACCTATAAATAATTTCATTTTATTTTCTTTGTATTATTTTTTTAAAAAAATTATTATAATTATTTTTATATTATTTTTTATCTTAATTTTAATAAACTAATAATCACAACTTTTAATAACTACTATAGAAAAAAGAGTGTTATTACACAAAACAAAAAAATGTTATTTCAAGAATTAAAGAATAAAGAGTGCTATTGAGAGAAATAAAAAATAAAAAGATGCTAATGGGGTAAAAAAGTCAAAGTTTTGGCATCTCAAGTCATATGTCTTCATGAAAATATAAAGTTTTGGATTGTCTGAAACCATTGTGTAATTCTTCACCATTGTGAAATAACCTTTGTAAGCTTTCATTGTTCTCTCTTTTGAGATTGTTTCGTTTAATCTTGAGTGGTCTTAATCTTAAGGAGAAATTGAGACTGGTACAACCTGAAGATGTTTGTTTACTCGAATAACCTAAAGAGGTTTGTGTCTAACATCCAATTTCATCTAAGCAAATAAAATTATTTCTTAAATTTTTTTTATAAATAAATAAAAATAAAAAATTCGGCCATTTAATTTAAGTTTGGAATTAATTGTATTTTTTTCTAAATGTAGAACATATAACTTTTTATTAAAACATGCAAAGAAATACGATTTAGCTTTTTATCTTTTTTTTTTCAAAGAATATATATATATATATATATATATATATATATATATATATATATATATATATTGGATTTATCATTTTTATTTAAATTAAAAAGTTTTGTCCCATTTCATTTTTATGAATAAAAGAAAAAAATAGTTTTTATAAATAATAGAAAAATAAAAAAAGTTTTAATAAAAAGTAAAAAAACTGTATAAAAAGAAAAATGAATGTTCTTTGTTATTAAATCCCAACCCAGTAAGGTTTCGGATAAAAATGATATTTACTCATTACACCACTTTTTTACCGTTCACTTATCCCTCTCACATACTCATCCATATTCGTAAGAGTGTTGTTTGATATCTTCCTTCCTTTTTTATTTGAGATAATTCATTGTTTTGTCTTTTGCAAATAACTAGAAACAAATTGATTTGAGTTTACCTTTCTGATTTTGAAAATAACTAAAAGTAATTCATTATTCTGTCTTTGGAAATAATTGGAAATAAATTGATTGGAAATAAATTAATTTGAGTTTACTGTTCTTATTTTGAAAATAATGTGAGATAATTCACTGTTTTATTCTTGGAAATAATTGGAAATAAATTGATTTGAGTTTACCGTTATGGTTTTGAAAATCACATGAAATAATCAATTGTTCAATCTTTGGAAATAATTGAAAACAATCTGATTTTAAAAATAACTGAAAATAATCCTCTATTCTATTTTTGGAAATAATTGGAAAAGTTCCCCATCCTGATTTTAAAAAATAATCCATTGTTCCGTTTTCAATAAATTCACTTTCGATTTTTGGAATTAATTGAAAACAAATTGATATGAATTTACCGCTCTGTTTTTTTAAAATAGTGTGAAATAAGTTGATTTGAATTCATCTTCCTGTTTTTGATAATAATTGGAAACAAAATTAAACTGATTGGAAATACAAAGTAGATGTATTCTAGCCATGTAGCATTTAGTTTTAAAAATTGATTGAAGGTTAATATAGAAACAAGAAGTTAGATAGAGAAAAAAAGAGGGGAAGGACTTCATTTTATATAGACCACTATGTCTACAAAAAAGGGGGGAGGAGACGAATAAAGAAAAGGACGAAAAAAAGAAACAAAGAAAGAGAAAATGAAAGGAGAAGAAGGAGAGGACTAAAGATCGACGTGAAATTCTCACACTGATTTCGGAGGAAAAGAAGAATAGTAAGAAAGAGCAATCTAACTTCATCATCACACAACAAAGGTTTGAATTGTTTGGGATTTTTGATTCGTTTTCACATTCTGTTGTTAGATCCTATAACTTTTATTTTCAATTCTAAAATTACTTTCATCCATGGTTATCTTCTTGTAATTATGGTCTCTATAATCCTTATCAAAATAGTACCTTAAGCAATCCGAAATGATACATTTTTTGCTTCAATGGTCAATTGAAAAAAAAGAAGGGAATATTTTTGGTTTAGTCTAGACACGTATTTTTGAATAACATCTAAATTTAACTTCTAAGTCATGTGATTGTCCTGTTCCTTTATCCCTTTTACAAGTCAAATAATGTCACCGCTGGTGCTTCCACAGTGGTTATTACTGCACTATAAGCGCCCTTTTGTGAGTCTGCAATACCTCTACTGATGCCTCCACGGTGGTTATTGATGTGTTAAAATAGTGCCCTTTATCTTTGTTGAATGCCTCTAACCCAAAACTGAATGTGTTTAGCCCAAAACTGAATGCCGCTAGCTCAAAACTGAATGTCTCTAGCCCAAATCTGAATGCCTCTAACCCAAAACCGAATGTCTCTAATCCAGAACCGAATGCCTTAAAATCAAAACTGAATGCCTCTAGCCCAAAACCGAATGCCTCTAATTTAAAACCGAATGCTTTAAAACAAAAACTGAATGTCTCTGATCCAAAACTGAATGCCTCAGAATCAAAATTGAATGCCTCTAACCCAAAATCGAATGACTCTGACCCAAAATCCTTTTCTTTGTGGCTACCTCACTGGTTTCACTTAATCCTCTAATAGGATATGCATGCAAATGGCTGGGCTAATTCCGGGGATGTCATTCAACAACTACCCAATGGCCTTCTTTTTTCTCATAAGCAATTCCACCAATTTTTTTTCTTGATTCTGCTCCAAATCAGTGGATATAATTACTGGAAACTGTTGTTTCTTGCCTAGATATACATACTTCAGATGTTTAGGAAACTATTTTAACTTTGCCTGCACATGTTTCTCCTCTAGTTGGAACCTGAAAACACTATCATTATGGCACTGTTGCACCTGGTTAGCATAATTATTAAAGGAAACGTTAACAATTTCATTAGACTCAGGGGGTACAGTAGTTGTAACATCCCATATTTTTCACATAATAGGAACTCTATCACTTAGAAATTCTATAATAAGCCTAAATATAAATCTCCATACATTCATAAGAGTATTTTAAAATATACTTCTCTACATGAGATTTAATAAGATCATCTTCATACAATCACAAAATAAAATAAAATATCTCCATGAGCTCACTAAGGAGTCACACCACCTACCAAATCCTCCGCTCACGTGTAATGCACGATACATGAGGTATCCTAACTCTATTGTTGCCTTATAATCACATAGATGAAGGGTATCAGGTGGTGAGAGTTGAAGGAGGTTCATTTAATTGAAATTGCATTTTGAAAGAGCTTATCAGGATAGATATATGAATTTACACTCTCAAATAGTTTATGTTCATTTGTTTGGGACTGTGTGGATTCACAGTTGGAATGGTCACCTGGTAGGTGCTAGCCTATGAGTCTAACTTAGTGCACGAGTCTTTCAGAGGTAGAAAGTCAAGTGTCTTTGTATGTGAGTCAGTATATGTATGATATGAGTTATTGTAGAGATGTGATAATGACAATGTGATTTATAAGATAAATCATGAACGTATGATGTTTGTAGTTTGGTTGAAATATGAATTTAATTTATAAATATACATTTCTTTAAACTCTAAAGTTTTTCCTTATTTTTGTGTGGTGTTTGTTTTGTTTTTAAATCTATGATGATCGTGCACATGTATCTCTTCATCTATGTGATTATAAGGCAACATGTACCTCAAACAATGCACATCTTAACAATTTCAACACATGTATCTCCTTTCCTGAAGATACTATGTCTTGATTACCATTTCATATCATTCACAACAGTTCATTCAATCTATAACATTAAAACATAAAAGGATACATCTAACATCAAGGCAGTAGTTATTTACTAAGCATTCAAACCTCTACTGTTACAAGTTCAATTAACATAAAATCAGTTATTTAATCAAACTATACAAGATTTCATTATCACTTTTAGAGAACATTTCAAATTAAAACCACATTTCATTCCACAATTAAGTACTCTAACCTAGTGTACTATAGCAGACTTTTAAGACTAACTTTTCCTGCCAATTCATACTTAATAAAAATAAGTAATTACAATATTTGTTAAAAACATTCAAACTACCTTCCCTTCCTGGTATAGAGTAGAGGCCCTCAAAAGAGTTCCAAAAACCTAAAATCTCAGGCAACCTAACCTGCACCAAGAGCTTCTGATCAAAGATCTGAACCTACCCTAAGTATCGAAAATGAACAAGAATCATTCTTGATGCCTCTAAGACTACATGCAAGAAAATACACAATTTTTTTTTACAGGAAACCCTAAATCAGTTAAGAACAAGAAAAAATTGGTACCTACCTAAACCAAAATGGTGATCCGCTAAGCTTGCTCTCTCCTAAACCAGGAACTGGATGGGGTTTTTAAATCTCTAAATTGGATCAAGAAAGAAATGAAATTTTCTTAGAGAAAAAGAAGAGAGAATTGTGAAGGGATTTCGGGTTTTTGAGATAGAGCAAAGAAAGCTGAGAAAGGGGTTTTGGGGCTTTTTAAGAGAGAGAGAGATAACAAGTTTTCTTTTCTTTTCTTTTCTCTTTTTAAGTTCTGAACCCTTACAATAGTCAAATAAGCATTGAAATCTTGGGTTAGTGTTAAATTAGCACCCATATCAAAATAAAATTCGCCTACTATTACAAAATTAATTTCATCACACTAAACACAAGTCCCACTGTTACAAGTATAGCCATCATTGCTCTCTAAATTTAATCTTTCAAAAATTACAAAATATCATTATTTATCCCTGGATCTATCCCTATACAAGTATCTTCACTATTAAGTTCTATAACATCAATGAAAAATAAAGAATGATCATATGATATAGAGTGGTTTTCCAATGAGTGCTTCATTGCTTCAAAAATGTTGAACTAGACTTTTTCTCTCCAAACTCCATCAAGAGCATGCCTAAATGAACGTCGATCTTTGTCTTTACTGTCATTAAGAATGGTCTTACCAAGATAAGTGTTGATATGTGCCTTGAGTACTCATCTTGCATATCCAAAATAAAAATATGTGCCTTGAGTACTCATCTTGCATATCCAAAATAAAAAAATTAGCTGGGAAGATCAACTGATTTACTTTCACAAGCACATCTTCTAGCACTCCCAAGGATCGAGCAGTGCTCTTGTTTGCCATCTCGATAATCACATTGATTGGCTTTAAATCTCCCAATCATGATAATTAGAATCATAAGAATCACATGATACGAATCAAAATTCATTTTAAAAATTATCTTTTATGAAATATATATATATATA
>Ga0209489_100574_pt1 | contig 70727 bp, 30 predicted proteins | sample SiratrowhiteBW_FD_187527 | JGI IMG/M metagenome (GOLD analysis project Ga0209489, IMG submission 187527) | Root nodule microbial communities of legume samples collected from California, USA - Siratro white BW (SPAdes) (version 2) | ecosystem: Host-associated > Plants > Roots > Nodule | place... | reverse complement strand
ATATATATATATATATATATAGATATATATATATATATATATATATATAACTTATATATAATATTGCATATAAATATGTCTTGTCACCAGTATCTAAAATAAATCGTAGTAAGGTTCATACATTATTAAGTGAGGGAGTCAATCAAATTCGTAATCTGACGTTTAGAACAATGAATTCATTAGATTTTACAAGTAATTTTAATGACCTAAACAAAGTTACCGTACGAATATGTTTCAAGCAATATGTTTTTGTCGCTAAAGTTATATATAACGTCCTTTGAGTGAATTTTATATAGTTTAAATAAGGATGAGTTGGAATAAATTTATCTATCCGTCAGTTTGCATCCACAGTTTGACTATTGATGCAGAATTGAGAACGTTAAATGGAATTGTATTTGCAAGATTAACACTAAGATCACCATGCATAAGTTTTGGTATAAAAAAAATACATATATTAACTTGCTCAAAAGTGTTTTTTGTGCTTCAAACAATACCAAAAATGGCACTAGCAAGTTGGTTTGGATTAGAAAAGGATGAGAAGCTATCTATTTCTAACTACAATCTAGAGCATACTATATTACTTATCAAGCACTAAAAACATTATTAATATTTTCCTCTTCTCTTCCTAGGTTTTCCTCCCTGTGTGCATGTCAATTATGGTCTACGTCTCCATCTTCGTCGTTATCCCTAACTACTTTGTCACCATTCTCATGCCTTTTCTTTTGGTTTTGGTTGCTTTTTTCTTCTACTTCACACCTCACCACTACTTCCATCATATTAGACTCATCCTCATGAGGATTATGTGTTGGCACCAATTGATTATTCTTCTTCATCTCTTTACTCTTGCCCCATAAAACCATGTACAAGCCACAAACAATCAGCACTGCTCCAATAATGCTGAAAAATACAAATTCAAATTAAGAAACAGTCAACCATATATTTTTAAAATTAATTTATGATTGCAGTATTAAGCTGCCACTTTCTTAAGACGGTATACAACATTAAATAATTGCACTTTGTGGTATGAAGCAGTGTCTAAACCTGAATGATAGATAAAGGTACACATACCATCCAAGGTGTAGCGTCTCCTTCAACATGGTAGAACCAGCCAAGGCCACTATCACAAGCATCAGAGGGTTAAAAATAGAGGCAAACAATGGCCCTCTCATGCGGATGCACCATGAAATCACAACCACCATAATCCCAGAAACCACAAAACCCTACAACACCACTCAGTTAACAACATTTTGTATTAGTCATCAAAAATAGAACCAATAATGACATTCCTCAAACTATTATCATATTACTGATTTGGATAATAAAAGTACAACAGAAACATTTCCATGCACATGCTTTTTTATCTTTATTTTGATACCAAAACTACCAACCCAGAATAAGCAATATATAAACTTAATTATAAAAAGATTAGTAAGAAAATGGCATACCGAATATAGTGCAGTCCAAAGCCTAATATTCCAACCCAACCTCCACTGACTCCAGTCCCTCTCAAGGCAAAGTGCAAACACAATTGACACCAATGCCCCCCACAGTGACATCAACGCTGTACTAGAATACGGACTAGGGTATCTTTCACTCATCTTCGCCTGACCAAAACAAAAGTTAAGACTTCAACCACATGCAAAACTTACAAGCCAAAAATGCATGAGAAAAGCACAGTTATAAAGAACAAAAAAAGTTTATTACCTGAACGATGAGCCACAACGCATAACTGATGGCACTAGCCAGAGCGCACAAAGCACCCAAGACGGTCTTGGCACCGGCGACATGTTGCGGCTGCGGGTGGACACCCTTCTGGTGCAAAAGGTTGAAGTGAAAGGTCCCTATATTGATAACTTCACCTTTTACGAAAGTAAGCACCATTGCTCCACCAATTCCAATCAATGTACCCACTATTTTGGCGATTCCTGGTGCTGTTTTCAGATTTAATTTTTCCAAACTACAAATAATTAAGCAATTAAATTGAATTAATTTAAAAGTGAATTTAGATAATTTGATAAAATAATATGAGGGGTATACTAAACTTACCCAAAGCAAACGGCCATGATAAAGGTTATGCCTGGTATAAGATTAGCCATTGCCGATGCGAAGGTTGCAGATGTTAAAGACAGAGCTTGCAGGTAGAAATTTTGAGCTAAAGATCCCCTGCATATGAAATCAATGGCGGTTTGTTCAAAAAATAACAAAAATTATTCAATCACTAAAATTTAGATGTATCTTTATGCCAAATTTTTAGTAAAAACTTCCATCATTTTGTTTTATATTATCCCTGCAATCTATATTTTTTTTGTATTTTACAATAAAAGAAACAAGAAATACAGTCTTTTTTGTCATAAAAGATAACGTGTGACTTATGAGAAAGTACAAAAGAAAAAAATTATTTATGAGGAATATAAATTTATTTGCATATATTAGTAGATTCTGAGTAATTAGTTTATAATTTGAATAAATTAAATTATAGATAACTTCTTTTATTAGCTTATATATATTGTGTATAAATTTGTAGTCTATCTTTTCTTTCCGTTTTATCTTCTTTTAGCACATACTTTGTTTGGAAAAAATAACAATGAGTGGTATGACTTTTACTACTCTTATTATCGTTCCTTTGAGGTAAAAAAATCATCATCATCATCCATACATATAATCATCCATACATATAAAACTTAGGAAATATTTATTCCCTACTGACCTCATTATCATAAATATTAATTAAATAATAATTTAAAAAAATCACATAAAAATATCATCATCATTCTTATATATAAAATTTATGAAATATTTGCTCCCTACTCACCTCATTTTCATAAATATTAATTAAATAATAATTTCTGGAAAAAAAAATCACATAAGAAATATAATATTATTCTATTAAGAAAAACACATATTTGTTAAAGGTTTACCCAATTAAATACTTAACATTAAAAATCAAACATTAATTAAACAATAATTTATGAAAAAACAAAAATCACATAAAAAGAAATATAATGTTATTTATATAGAGAAAAAATAGATATTTTAAAGGTTTGCCTAATTAAATACTAAAAATTAAAAACCAAACATTTTCATGTAAACAAAATAAATAATAGATAAAAACATTGAACATGAATAAACATAATCAAATATGTATTAAAGTTGCACGTAATTTCCTTTTAAACAAAATGGGTATTATTGTTTCCTAATTTAAAAATATGTATTAGAGTTGCATGTTTTCTAAATGGGTATTATTGTTCTCTATGCTTCACATTAAATTAAAATATTAATGTTTTATATTTTCTGAGATTTTATATACAGTTTAAAGGAGTGGTATTATTGTTTGCCTAATTTAAATGGGTATTATTGTTCTGGTGTCATACTCTTTAAAATATAAATTTCCATAAAATTAATTAATTTTCCTGAAAACTTGCCTGTCTAGGGAAGACATAAAAGGAAGAAATAGTTTGATGTTGAAACTCGAGAAGAATCACGTAAATATTGGTATCTTCTACAAATTCATGGTGCAGACACAGTCTACAAAACTCAGTCATCATTTTACATGAAATTTAGTTGGTTAAAAATCAAAGTTGAATTAATATTCTTTGTCTAAAGAAGAGCATGAGGAATAGATAGTTAAGGAACAAGAATTTCGCACGGACACACCACGTGAATAATTAATTAAACGACAACAATATATATACCCAAATAAGCCGCAAAGGAATGACTGAAACATTATGGTCCAGCTCATCTTTGTCCTCTTCTTCCTGCAAGTCATCAACCAAAAAAAAACATGTCACTCTGTTTGTGTTTCTCTCCATTAACTTCTGTTTTCAGTTACTAATTTATTAGAGAGTTTCACAACTGCTATTGCTTCAGGTTTTTCCACCCAGAAATGAAAATCAAACACTTCAACAGACCATAATAATAATAATAATAATAATGAACTGTATAAAGACATGCAGAAAATGGATTTAACAAAACAAAATATTCACCATCAAGTGACAGAAAATTATAGAAAAAGGGTATATGAATAAGTAAACTGATATATGAAAAAGGAGACAAAAGGATGTAGAAGAATGACAAAGGGTACCTTTCAACAATGAGAGCAAGAGGAGTCATGAAAGCCGCTGCAAATAGAAAGCGATAGGCAACAACAACCCTCAGGCTCATGCCATCATTAACGGCAAGCTTGTAGAAAATATTAACTCCGGCAAATGCTACTTGCACCGCCACCATGAGAAGGGTAGGTTTCAATGCCTGCACCGCATTGCACAAGTTTTTCATCATGATGCTTCTGATTGAACGTTGTTACCACCACCACCCCTCGTATATGAATGAAATTAAAGTGAGTGGGTGGTGGGTTGTTAAGCACTTGAAAAGCAGTAGCAGAGAGTGTAATGGAGAAGAGACGAGAGAAATTAATTGAAGCGTTATTGGAATGTGTTGTGAGACAGTGGAGGCAGGGAGAGGGAGGTGTTTATTGGGACGCAGATTCCAAGGTTAAAAGAGACCGCGTTGGTTTGTTTAACACGTCACTTTCTCAGTTTTTAGTGTCAAAATACCACATACTTGTCATTCTATTCTGACACGTGCCAAATCCCTCTTCCTAGGTCAATTTCCAGTGTATTCTCCTTCTCCCTTCACTATCGGTGAAGAACTTGAACTTGCCTTTTTCTTCTTTAACCCTATCAAATAACTTTCAATTTTTTTTATACTAAAACATTTTCTTTCTTCTGACTTTTCTTACACTATTTCTAACAATATGTATTAAAATATTTATAACCAATACTTACATTGGTTGAGTAGGTTATAAAATATTTTGTATAGCTTATATTTTTGTTTGAATTGAAGGATGGGACTGAAAGAATGGAAAATAAAGAGTGAGAAATTATATTATTTGGATTATAAAAATTAAAATAAGTATGAAATAAAATTCACTGTATTTTTTAAAATTTGTTATATCTTTGCTTCTTATTTTTCATGTTTCTCTCATTTTTTGTATTCACTGTCAAACAAGAATGAGTTAAACGGTTTCATGTATTTTAGAAACTGAGTATATTAATTTATCAGGTTAGGACTAAATATCTCCTACTTCTTTATATAAAAAAAAAGTAAGAAAAAAGTAAGAGCCTTCATTTGTTTTAAAAGTTTAGTTCAACTTTTCCTTCTCTTATAAGATGTGTTTGACCTAATTTCTACATATAAGGTATAAAAAGTGGTGAAATAAAAAAAAAAAATCAAGCACTAACATGCATGACACTTTAGTGAAGAATGAATGTCAGGGGACTTTTTTTTCTTTTAAGATATGATGCATGTTAAAAATCACAAAAGAACACATTAGTATTCTTTCAATATACAATATTGTAAATAAGACTAAATTGGTATGTAATCAAAATTTAAATGTTTGGTGGTATTTTATTCAGCTCAAAAATTGTTTTAAGCTGAATTTAAAATAAATAAAAAATAAAATAGAACTTGTTTCACGTTTTTAATTTAAAATTTCAGGTAAATTAAGAGTTCTGTTTCATTGTCTTGCCTGCAAAAAAGGCATGCAATTCGATTTCAAACCAATTAGATTGGATGGAATACAGAGGCTTACTGTTGATAATAATTTAAGAAACTATTGAATGATTAAACTACTTATCTCATCTCTAAACTATTTAAATAATTACAATAATTTGATAAGTATAAAAGTATTTCCTTTAATTTGATGGAAGCCTAACCTTCTTTTTTGAGTGTGTTGTGGTTTATATCTGGCAAGAAACTTTAACAAATTTTTTATATTTGTAGAAAAGCTAGTTTAAATTTATAGAGTTTATAAACAAACTTTAATAGCTTGTAATTTTTTATATTTTACTTCAAGTAATGCTATTTTTAAATTAATTTATAATTTTTATATTTTTTCTTTTTATTTTTGTAAAATTTGTTAAATCTGTGTTATATATTTTTTAAATAAGGTAAATTTTATTATATTTTAAAGTATTTTAACTATTTCACAAATCAATATAATAAAATTTTATATTTATTCAAGATTTTTTTTCATTTTTGTTTTAAAATTAAATGAAAATATTTTTGGATATTACATAAGATTAATAGTAAAATATAAAATATATAAAATTATATAATTAAAACAAATATACCTAAAATAATTTATCTATAAACAAAAATGATAAGTTTTAAAATTAATAAAAAAATTATATTACAAATATTTTAAATATATTTTATCAATAAAATTAATTTATATTTAATATAAAAGTGATATATTTATTTTTGTAGTTTATTCTTAATTAAGGATGATCTCAAAGAATTACAAAAAAATTTAAATTAATGTAACTTGTAGGTTTTCAATAGTCCGTCATCACAGAATTTTAATAGTGTACATGATTATACACTCACATGTTAGATGTATGCCTGATTGTAAATATACATGTTAGCAGTATGCATGATTAGTCATTCATATTTTAGCAATGTGGACAATTGGAACTGTGTACTCAGATTTTAGCTAAAGATAATGACCAATCAAGATGTGTACTCATTTTGAGAGAAATAAATGTTTGAAAAAGAATATATTGTATGAGTGAAAACAAATAACAGAAGACAAATAATTTTGGATATATATTTAATATCTGAAGAGAGATGGTTAATAGTTTGAGAGAGTTTTTTTTTCTTATGTAAATAGAAGTATGCAAAAGGAAAAAAAAAAATTATCAATAATAAAAAATTATATAAATAGAGGATAATAAAGTTATTCCAATCTATTTATAAAACTACACTCACACAGACATACATAAATGATGAACAATTATTCTTTTTAAAAGAACCTTCACTAAATATAAAAACAAAAAATTCTTACTGAGTTCCTTATACAATTCTCATAACTCAAGAAAACATAAAAAAATCACCTTATACAACTCTCATAATTCAAAAAAACATAAAAAAACCACTATACATTAACTCAATTGTCCAAAATACATATAGAACAAAAGATTTCATTTAAATCAACGTTATGTTCAATGTTTTTCTTGTATATGTTATATTGGTGTTAGTGCTATTTTTTATTAGATGGAAAAGTAAAAGACTAATGCACAACAACTATTACATAAAAATATAATTCATAAATTTATTGTTTACATATTCAACTGAAACACTTATTAATTTTGATTAACTTTGTCAAAAGAGAACAAATCTTCATAAAACAATAATTTTTTTAAAATGATAATGATTTCACTCTTGAACTTTGAGAAGAACAAAACCTTTAGCAATTCTAGTATCATAATTAATTCATCATCCATATAAAATAATAATAATAATAATAATAATAATAATAATAATAATAATAATAATATGAGTGATTTTTGTTTTTTTTTTATCAACAACAAAAAAATTATATAAATAGGAAGTAATAAGGTTACTCCAACCTATATACAAAACTACACGCACACAAACGTACACAAAGGATGAACAATTCTTCTCTCCACAAGAACCTCCACCAAAACATAAAAACAAAAAACCTTACTGAGGTCCTTATACAACTCTTATAACCCAAGAAAACATAAAAAAAACCACCACACATCAGCTCAACTACCCAAAATACATAACATATATAAATAAGCATAATAGCTAATCATAGCACAACTTCATCTTCTAAGCAAAAAACACAACTCTGCTTGCTTCAAAGTCCAGTCTCTCTACACCAACATACCATCAAGACATTTATGCCAAAAGTAACAAAAAAAAGTCTAGAAGAATGAAACCATAAGCACGTACAAGCTCCAGCAATCTGCTGTACATACCAATAATCCCCAACAAGCAACAAAAATAATCTAAACAATTAATCTAATAGTTTTAAACAAGTTAGTGGATCGATACATCAGTCAGAAAATAAAATTTTAGATTTACCATATTTGCTAACAATGAAAGCTCACGTATTAACTTGAGTAACCGCTAAAACCTCTAACACGTCACACTTCCTATTTCTTAAAATAACGTCATTTATGTGATTTTAAGTGTTTCATATGATTGACATCTAAACTATTCTCCACACGTCATTACACTTACTACCCAATCCAACCAACTCAAATCCTAACCAGTGACTTTAAGCTTCATTGTGATGCACATTTTGTACCCCAACCCATTTGTCACATAATTGTCAAATACTACTGATTTTTTTACAAGAGAAAAATACATGATTCTTGTTTTCTTATTAATCTCTAAACACCATTTATATATTTATATACAGTATTGAATGGTAATAAAAATATAAATATAAATAATAAAAACAGAAATTAAAATTAGAAATTATATAAGTGTACAATCATACATACCTAAAATTTATCTATGACAGATTGTGTTGGTAACATTAATATAAGCTTGTTTCAATTGGGCTCTAATTTTATCCATTTTTTATGACAACTAAGATATAATTTTAGTTATGAAATATGCCTAGTATAAGATTCGATTAAATATAATTAATAACTTTATAAGATTTTTCAAAAATTTTTAAAATACACTACTTTAACATAAAATATTTAAAACTATAATAGATAAACTAAAGAAATATATAAAATAATAAAAAATAAAACAATTTTATATTTTAATTTAAAATAAATTAATTATATAAATTGAAGTCATGATTAGTGGTAGCCAAACTAATAAAAATGAATTATATAAGAAGCAAATACCAATTTGAATGTTAAGCACACAGTTTTGGTAACGTGAGGGAATGAAGACACAATAGGTGAAAGTGGAAGACGGAAAAGTGCAGAAGAGGGTGTGAGTGGTGGAATCTAATAATTCCATTAATTGGTGAAGAATGAAAAGGGAGCATAGGTTTGAAAAGTACCTTTCTGCAGCTTAGGATATGCTTTCAAGTAGTAGAATAGATGTTGATGGAAGCTTACTCATAAGTGTCACCAAAAGGCATTAGCATGATACAGATAAAAAACTACAATTGGAAAGGTTAGTTTTCTCACCTATCTCATGCTTCGTCTTACTTATGTGTTTAGACAGTGGGCGCTTTTGCTTTCTTCCTGAGTTTGCGTCTAAGATACCTGTTCATACATATGCAATTATTGCAATGTATAGATAGTAAGTGTGTCAAGCAGGACAAAATCTAAGTTTTATTTCCACATAATATCTCAGGGTTTAAGCAAATATACTACTTATTTAATGGTATTTAAAGAAAATTTTAACTCTTAACTCATCTTGCTAGTAAGTTTTAAACTAAAAAAATTAAACTCAATTAAATTAACAGTTTATATACTGTGAAATTCAAATAAAGATAAACCAACCAATGTAAAACATCAAATTCTTGCTACCTATATTTGTTAACACAATAGAGTCAGTATTGCTTACAATAGTGGATATTGATGATTCAATTCAAGGTCATCTTGAATCACCACTATGGAGAGTTGTCCCTTTTGTTCATGTCACTTTTTCTACCAAGTGTAACAATTATTTTATTTAGATTGAGAGATATAATTTTAAATTAAATAAATAATGAAAATATTTTTAATTTTGATATTTTTAGAAATTACAAATTCTCTAGATTATTTATAAGTTTATGATCTGCTGGCTAATATTTTTCATGATAAGGTTTCACTTTTAAATAAATAGTTACAATAGATGAATCAAAATATTGATTTAGATTGTTCTGTAATAAGTTGATTTTTTTTTTCTTCTTTTTCTTCATTTATGAAGGTTTTCTTCTCATTTGTTGAAATTAATTAAGTAATAAAATTTTCTTGGGAAATCTAAATGAGTTCTGGTCTTAGTTTAATCTAGGTTGAAGTTTACAAAGGTTTTTTGAACACCTGTATTACTTTCTACCTTATTAGAAGTTGGAAGTTTTGGTCAGCTTTCTTAAGGATTAACTTGGTGACTAATACCAACTATGGAATGAGATATTATATATATATATATAGTTGGTATTTGTTAGAATATATATAGTATATATGTGCAAGATTGTTTATCATTAAATGTATATTTCTCTTAACTTAATTAGTTTTCGTGAAAAGGAACGAGATGAAAATGGACTGTAAGGATGAGGTTTAGATACAAATCAAAGACAGCTTGTTTACAATAAATGATTTTATATTCAATTTTTATGTTGATACAGTAAAGAGTTGTATATTATCAATTAATTAAAAAAATGTTTTTAAGGATAATTTTATTATTTATGACATTTTTATTAGATAAAACAGTCTAAAACAATTACACTTATAGTATTTTTTTAATTATGATATTAACACGGATTATTAATAATGTAAAACAATGAATATTTTTGCTTTTACAATTTAATATAATAAATATGTTTCTGATAAATCTCTCACTTACTTTTATGTATCCAATAGTGACATTAGTACAATTTCCATAAATTCATTTTTTTTATTCTGTTATCTTTCCTTTTGGAGTCCTTGAGACTTGAAAAAAAAAACAAAAGAAAAAAACAATATATGTATGTAAGCTTTTCATTTATTTCACATTATTATTATTTATAAAAAAGTTATATTCTTTAAATACTGAAGAAAGGAAGTAAAACATCCATTGATTTTTGCATTTCCAGTCCCACAAGTACTATATTTGCCACTCAATCTTATTAGGATCAACATGACATCCTCGCCTTGTCTGACTCATCCCATTTCTATGAAAATCCAAAGAAAAACGAAGGTGATTAGGAATAAGCAAATCTCAAGAGCAGATGCTACTACACGAAAATATACATCAAATTTGAAAAGAATGTAAAAAAAGTACACTTGTCATCAGGATTGAGTACCATGAAGGTTTGGTTGATGGATCGAGCTTGAACACCATGGTGATACTGAGGTAGGGTCCACCTTTTGTTCCTCGTGAACCTTTTCTTGACTATCAGCAAGGAGCATATACACTAACCTCAATTCCTGTTCAAATATATGCCAGAGGCGCATACAAATAGATTTCATTTAATTTAAACAAATGGTGTATAAACGATTAATCACCCCAACTCACAATAAAAACAAACTTACTGCAAACAAAAACCAATTAGGCATATAATTAATATCAACAGAAACTGACTCAAAAATCCCCCAGGGAGAAAATATCCTTAAACTTATCGTCCTCCTAAACCGAGGCACCTAATTCTTGGCCACAGCATGAAAAACGAATAGTTCCAATACCATCCGCCAATTGCATAAAAAGTCTGGCTTCAAGAACCTAACGGAGAGACATATTACATACTCAACTTACAAATCCATTCATTAAACTAGATATATCTATTAAAAACCCGAAAGCATGAAATATCAAATAATTCAACCAAACTTGACTGAAATATGACACAGGACCGGGTGCATGCAGAGCTTGATAACCATTTAGATCAACTTGACCCAACTTAGAAGCACTTCCGATGAACGATAGCTGGCCCTGATTCATCATATTCACCCTTAGAGATCCACATCTGCATATAATAGAAAAGAGTAAAAACCCAATGACTTACATAAACTAATCAGTTTTATTGGTAATAATTACACAAGGGGAACGGTTAGGAGTGCTGTTGAGAAGAGAAAAGCATAAGTTCAAACCTGTTGGAAGGTGCTAAGTGATGCTAAGATAGAACCACCAATCCAGACACTATACTTTCTCTCAGGGGGTGCAACCACCTTGATTTTCATGCTGCTTGGTGCAAGAGCACTAATTTCCTTGCTCATACGATCAGCAATTCCAGGAAACATAGTAGACCCTCCACTAAGCACAATGTTTCCATACAGATCCTTCCTAATATCGACATCACATTTCATGATGGAGTTGTAGGTCGTTTCATGAATTCCTGTAGCTTCCATACCAATTAGAGAAGGTTGGAATAGTACTTCTGGGCAACGGAATCTCTCAGAGCCTATTGTAATGACCTGTCCATCAGGTAATTCATAGCTCTTCTCCACAGCGGAACTACTCTTGGTAGTCTCCATTTCTTGTTCAAAATCAAGGGCCACATATGCCAATTTCTCCTTCACATCACGGACAATTTCCTTTTCAGCAGAGGTGCTGAAGGAGTATCCTCTCTCAGTAAGAATTTTCACCAAGTACTCCGTTAAATCACGACCAGCAAGGTCTAACCGAAGAATTGCATGAGGAAGAGCATACCCTTCATATATAGGCACGGTGTGACTCACACCATCACCAGAATCAAGGACAATACCTGATTAATACAAACGCAGTAACACAAACGGATAAGGAAACTGGTCACAAGAAATTAATGTAGAAATGCAAGAATATCCCACCCTTGTACATGTGGAATAGTGCTGCTGTATATAATTAAACTAGGCTAAAACTAGTGAACAAAATCAATTCACGAAAAACATCAGGCGGCTTCCCAAAGTTTCCAACTTATGTGCCACATATAACCTTGGATAGTGTCTCATATTCTGAAATCAGAACTTATCGACTTACAGCAACTATGATAAGTTGATGGCATCAATTGAAGTCCCATGATAACAGTATAGTAAATAATAAATCAAAGATCAATCACAGAAACAAACCTGTAGTACGTCCACTGGCATACAGAGACAAGACAGCCTGAATTGCAACATACATGGCAGGCACATTAAAAGTCTCAAACATAATTTGGGTCATCTTCTCTCTGTTGGCCTTGGGATTGAGTGGTGCCTCAGTAAGAAGTACAGGGTGTTCTTCGGGAGCAACACGAAGCTCGTTGTAAAATGTGTGATGCCAAATTTTCTCCATATCATCCCAGTTGCTGACTATGCCATGCTCTATAGGATACTTCAAGGTGAGTATACCCCTTTTTGATTGGGCTTCATCACCCACGTAAGCATCCTTCTGACCCATCCCAACCATTACACCAGTGTGGCGCGGTCGCCCAATAATACTGGGGAACACAGCCCTGGGAGCATCATCACCTGCAAAACCAGCCTGCAAAAACATCATAGAAAATATAATTAGTATTATAGCAAGGAATACTAAGCAAGCACAAAGCAAACTATTTTTCAAATAGCAGAAGAAGCACTCATCAATAGGCAATACAAAACATGTTCTGACCTTGACCATTCCAGTTCCATTATCAACAACAAGAGGTTGAATGTCCTCCGCATCAGCCATCTTTTAAAACCTGTAGCAGAGATCGGGAAAGATGTTATTTATGGGGGGAAAATAGTAAAACCAAACAAAAGAATATGCAACAAACAAAAGTTCGAACTACTAGAGAGGGCTTTTCATTATCGCTCAATTATGTAAAAATACATCAACAACTAGTCATAATGGTTTCAATTCAGAAAATAAACAAGTAATCCCATCATTTTCAAGCGTGTGCAGAGAAAATCATCAACTGACACGAAATATCAGAAGCAAGCATAGCCAGCAGCGATCTTGGTTATAGATGAGGGATGCCACACACAAAATATATCTTTCAGAAAACATTTATACGTATATAATTATTAAAAACTATTTCTAATTCCAGTTATTACTAAGAATGTTTTTTAAAAATACTTCCAAATATTCTTTAAATTATTTATTCCTCAATTATTAGTGAATGTATCATTGAAAGAATATCAAAAATAATAACTAGCTTATAAATTTTTAATCATTTAAATAAAGGTAATATTTAGTTATTTCCTTTCATATTATTAATTGACAACTTTTAACTCTAGCTTCCATACGCATGGACAGGGCATGTTTAAAAAAGGCACCCGCTGCACTGTAGCATTCTCTACAAACATGTTTCCAGGAAGAAGAATCCACTAGAGATGCTAATTTCAGGATGAATTGAACTAAAGCAAGGATCGGGTGAAGGAAAGAGCAAGCTTTGGTGAGAAGGTGAATAGCTACCCGGAAATCAGATTCCAAATGCAGCAACTTAAAACCACAATCTCTATTCCAACGTAAATACCCAAAGTTCAGCATTGGTAATGGAACGGATCCCAATAGCGACAGAGAAACCCAGCCAGGTACTCCCCGAGATGGTTTTTAATACAACCCTTCAAGAAGCTCTCTTACCAACAGATGAAAAATGCACCATCACTGTTAATCTTAACCCAGCCCGGTTGAAATCAAGGAATGAGGAGCATTAGCAGTAAGATGGTTCCGAACGACAGGATAAAAAGTATGCATACATTCAATGTCTTAAAAACTGCTGGACTTTGAAAAAAATAACTGAATTGATTTCCCACTTTGCATCAGATCATTTCACCAAATAAAATCTTTAGTTCCACGAAAATGGACGGTACATTTTTCCTGAGCATGGTTGTTCGAAAGGAGATCTGAAGCAAGCCACTTGAGAGTAGGAAGGCAGGAAAAATACAGAGTATCCCGGCGATCCAATAATCTCACCAATAGTGCCTCCGTAGGAGGGCATTCCCTAAAGGTATGGATAGTAGTCTGCCTGCTAGCTTTGCAAACAGGACATAGGTCCGAATTTCTTATTCCTCTTCTGGTCAGGAGTTAATTGGTAGGGATTATATCATTACCTATTTACCAGAGAAGGCAACAAACTCTTTCTGGGCAAATCCAGGACAAATAGGTGAAAATTGGATAAGTGTGGTTCTGAACAAGATCACACTCTTCTATGCACTTTCTATTTTGAAAAAAACCCTTTTTTTACATTTTCCATTACATATTTATTCTTATGGTTGATTTAGTGACACTTTCTAAACATTATCCGTTTAATTAAGCAATTGCCTTTTTCTAATACAAGACTCTCTATTTTTCATTTTCAACCCATTTTTTTCTATAACTTTTATATATTCAGTATGGTATGAAAAGGATTAAAGTGACCTGTCTCCATTATGTGTTTTCTTCCCTTTTCCTTCTATTAGTTTATTGTTAAGTCAATAAACACAGCACATGAACGTTAAATGAAATTAACAGTTTTAATTGACGAGGTGACAAAAAATTATAGAAGGGGAAAATAAGACACATAAAATGGGGGCCAGCTGATTTTAGTTTTAACCCCTTATGTAAGAAAAGTTATACAATATGACTCAAATTAGAGGATTCCTATTGCGGGCTTTAGTGCACATTTTTCTAGTACAAATTTTTCTTTAATTTTAGAACAAATATTATTTCCTTAAATTCATTGAAAATTCATTTTTTGGTGTATTATCATGCAACTTTTTAATAAAAACTTGATGTTTCTTGCAACGATTCACAAAAAACTTAAGGATAAATTTTCCTAACTTTTTTTTTATTCAAGAGTAAACAACGGAACAAAATCATAAGATCAAAAAACTTTAATAGCATTATTATTAAAGTAGAAACATATAATTAAAAAATCCATATTTAAACAATGTCATTAAATGCTTACTCAATTGTAAGAGATGATATTATCAAAATATATTGAATTTGTATACTATAATTTTAATTATTTTGGCCCTCCAAATTTTGATCTCGAGCTCGCCACTGCACACCTGAACATTTTCACTAGACGCGTCCGATAAAAACAAGACACAAACATAATTAACAAGCTAAGCAAGAACATCATCTTCAAAATTGATCAACGATTATCGCATATATACAAACCGATGCACCAGAAAGCATCTCACAGCAAAATTAAGCAAAAACTGAAACCTCCACACACAACAAGATGAAGCGACGAAGTAGATCCAGATCAGCAACAGGAAACGAAACCGCAAAAAATTTCGATCCAGGAAATACAACAGAAGTTTGCGGATCCAGTAACAAAAGAGAGCATGTAAACAGAAAAAATCATCCAAAAAATTACTTGAAAACACCAATCGCGGAAATTGTGATCGGAACGCACCTTTCGCGAACGAAGCGTGGTTTGCAGGGGAAGTGGTTCGGTGGAGTAGCAGCCGCAAAAAGCAGTAGCAACAGCAGCAGGGGGAAGAGTCTTCGAGAAAGAGCGTCAGAGAGAGAAGAAGCTTTATATTCAGTGAAGACAGCTAAATGACTGTGAAATGAAACTCAAATGAAATGAACTTTCGACGTGGCAATGCCGTTTCGGGTGCGTTTGGTTTCGGGATAAAACCTGTCCCAAATAAAAGGGAAGAAAAACAAATGCTAGGAAAATGTTGGAAAAAAAGTGACTCTCTCTCTCTCTTTCGATCATCACATCAAAACACACAGTTAAGAACTATAAAAATCACTTTTTAAAATTAAATAATTTGCAATTGATACTGTTCAATACTTATTAGATTATGGTAAATTACTTTATTTTAAGTATGTTTACACTTTTCGTATTATTAATATATTTAAAATTAAGTACATATTGTTTATTAATTTTTAAATATTTATAATTTCATTAAAATAAAAAATGTTTATTCTTTTTTTTATTAAATATTCAGCGTTATCTTTAACGCAATTAAATATTTAAAATAAAATAATTAAAATTGACTAAGATACTTGTAAAGTTGATTATTTTCATGAAATTTATTAGCATTGTTTATAATGTTAATTTAATAAATTGTAATTATTTATTTTGCAGTGTATCTTAATCACCCTTATTCATAAATTTTTATTTATACATTATATTAATTAATATCATTAATTATTGATGATAATAACTTCTAAATTCTCTCCTTAAATATAAATTCATCTACTATGAATTCACAATAAAACTAGCAATATATTTAACAAATAGATAATTTAATCTATGATAATATATATAAGCACTTAAAATGAATTACATATTCAAGATTTAAACTATGATTTTTCAATCATATAAAACATTAAATACAGAAATTAAATCATTAATGAAAATTGAAAAGAAATATATATATATATATATATATATATATATATATATATATATATATATATATATATATATATATATATATATATTCAGTAGGTTATAATTGGTACCTAATTTACTCAAACTCAGTACTATATGTACATATCAGACTTCTCATACCATTACACCATAACAACTTTTTTATTACAATATTAATATTTATATTTTTAAATTTTTAATGTTATTATTATTATTATTATTATAATTATATGATTAATAAGGATAATAATAAAATAATAATACTAATATTGATAATAATATTAATATTAATAACAATATTAACATAATAATAATATTATTAACATTAATAATAATAATATTATTAACATTAATAATAATAATATTTATAATTGTATTTTTAGCACATCTTATTTTTGTTGAAAAAAGAAATTGTATTTGATATTTTTTGTGTTTTTATATTTTAAATTGAAATGTATTTTATTTATATAAGTTTTGTTTTTAAGCTAAGTATTTTTTTTATAATTAGAAAGGGTAGACTTTAATTTGAAATTAAAATGTGTATTTGATGGAGGTGGTGAAAAAAAAAATTGTAAAATGTAAACAGAAATTGTTGAGACTTAAATAAACAAAGATGAAAAACGTGATAGTTATTGGAAACTAGTGTTATAAGTTGGTCTTTTAGATCGTTGTGATGACATACATATTTCAGGACTCAATATTATTATTGTCTTTATCTTTGACATGGACATGTTCACTTTCACCCTAAAGAAGCATTATGAGTCTGTAATAATTTATAAATGACATTGAATTGTATGGATATGTGAATGTCGTGTTAAACATGTTTAATGTTTTTGAAAAAATATATGGTTATCATTAATTACAATATTAATATATATATATTCAGTAGGTTATAATTAGTACCTAATTTACTCAAACTCAGTACCATACGTACATATCAGACTTCTCATACCATTACACCATATCAACTTTTTTATTACAATATTAATATTTATATTTTTAAATTTTTATTGTTATTATTATTATTATTATTATATGATTAATAATGATAATAATAAAATAATAATCTAATATTAATAATAATATTAATATTAATAACAATATTAACATAATAATAATATTAATAACAATATTAACATAATAATAATATTATTAACATTAATAATAATAATATTTATAATAATAACATTAATAATAATATTATTAATAATATTAATAACAATATTAATAATGTTAATGATAATAAAATCAATATTCATAATAATATCAATAATATTGTTAATAATAATAATAACAATAATGTTAATAATAATGTTATTAATAATAATAACATTAATAATATTAATATTAATAATAATATTAATAATATTTATGATGATAATAATAATATTTATAGTAATGTTAATAACACTAGCAATAATAATGTTAATGTTATTGTAATATTATAGTAATATTATATTATTATCATTAATAATATTCTAATATTAATATTGAGTAATCGTATTTTTTTTATTTTATTGCAGGATGACATATGATTCTTTATAAGTGTCTTAGCGATAAGATGTTGAGTAAACTTTAAAAAAAAAAATCTATTGCAAGGGTTATATAAAAAAAAGGATATTTGCTCTTACGTTTGTTTTATAGAAGATCTTGTATCTCACGGATATCAAATAGTGAAAAAATGATTTGGATCATAAGACGATACTTTTTAATGTTGTGTTTGGTTGAACTAATTTGAATGGTTTTATTGTAGAAGAAGATAGATGTTTATGGATGAAATCCGTTTGGTTGAACTAATTTGAGATGATGGATTAAGGAAGATTTGTAGGATGGGATCCTCACTCATTCGAAGAGATTTGCAAGAAAGTAATTGAAAATTACGAAACATCCAGTTGTAAGTAGGTTGAAAATTACAAAACACCTTGTAAGTAGGTCATGAATTTGAAAATTAGGAAACACTAATTTTTTATACTTTCAAACAATATTTCTATTTTAAAAATTACTAAATGCCAAAATAATTATAAACAATACAAAAACCTTATAATTTTTTTAAATTATTTATTTTAATTCAAAGGGTAGATTTATAATTATACTTCTTCATCATTTAAAAAAAATAAAAATCTCACACAATAAATTTATTATATTTAATTTTTTACCATCTTATTCCATAAGGGTCAATTAGTAATTTCACAAATTTATCAATTAAAAAAATAAAAAAAAATTATAATATCTATTAAATTATTCTCAAACTTTCACAAACATTTTCTTTAAATTCCTTTAAATCTTACCATCTATCTATAATCCAAATAATTTTACCATCCACACATAATCCACTCAAATTTCTTCAAATTCATTACTAAAAGAGACAAACATCTTACACTTATACAATGCATATGGAACTCCCTTATGTCCAATTCACATTTTATTGAGAAGTAATAAACTTTTTAGCAATTACCCTTTTTTTTGTTTGGTTTTAGATTAATGTAAATTATTTTTTTTTAAAAAATTGTCAAATTAAAATCACTTAAGTATTTTACGTTCTAAAATTAACATTGTTTTATTTTATTAAAATACACTCAATCGGCTAAAATAACTAAAATGATAATTTAAGAGATTTTAAATTATGAAAATTTTAGTAAACTTTATAAACAACTTAATTTTTTCACTGACCACTTTTCATGCCAGATGAAAAAAAACAAACATTGAAACATTAAGATATGGAAAAGTCTATATTATTCATGAAAAATTACGTACTTGTAATCAAACACATCAGTTCCATTTGTAGCATTTGCGCACGCATGATCCTGTAATACATGATTCGTACCTACATGGTCCAGCTTTATGAATATATCAAAGACAATTTTCACATACATCAAAATCCCTAAGTTGTACGTATACATCATAATACAACAAAGGACCATTTCCCCATTTAAAAGAACAAAAGAATAATGTTTTCCAAAACATTTGAGTTCCAAAACTCCAACCGAAAGTTTGATTAAAATGAAGAAAATGTAATCCAATATCATTATTTTTAGATTTACAATGAAGGTAGAGATCTTCATTTCCTTCCAGATTGTTAGTGATCGTCATATTAACTTGTTTTGCCCACCCCAATGTAAGCATGGATAATAAAAGAATACTTCTCACAAAAAGAGACATTGCAATTGATACTCTTCTTTTACTAATCAATCTCTTAAATTTGTTGATAGAGAAAAAACAATGAGAAAATATTGAAGGATGTTAAAAACTGCACATTAAGTTGATATATATAAAGTTTGTTGAATAATAATAGATTAAACTGTTGGTCAAAGTCCAAAACTATCAGTTTTATTAATTATAAAGATTTATATAGTTGTTTTAATTAAAGTTTTTTTTATTAACACAAGGTCTGACTGGTTGAAAGAAAAAGATGTTTTTTCTTTTTTATATTTCGAGTCAAATGCGGTAACGTTGTTATATTATTTTACTTTATATTATAAAGTCGTATTATAGTATATTATATGAAGACATATTATTATATTATATTACGTTATTATATTATAAACGTGTAAAATAAGTATATTGAATTATGTATGACTACACTCATTTATTCTTAAAATAAATATACATAAATATTCTTAATCTAGACTTTTTATTTTATTTTATACTACTATTATATATATATATATATATATATATATATATATATATATATATATATATATATATATATATATATTATATGATATCTTACTTAAATGTTATTTTGATAATTATATTGTTCATTCAAAAAATGAGTTTAAACTTATAAATTGATGGTCAGTTTTTCCATATAGGTGATAAATGTTTAGTGACGATAATGAAAGATAATATATGGAAAAAAAAGTAAATTAAAATTTTGTATTTTTTTTTATGCTTGTTTGATAAGGGGAGTGGATTGGAAAGAATTTGAGTGGATCGTGTGTGGATGGTAAGGTTGTTTAGATTAATGAATAAATGGTAAGACTTGAAGAGATTTAAAAGAAAAATTTGTGAAAGTTTGAAAATGATTTTATAGATATTATAGATTTTTTTTAATTGTTATATTTACAAAATTACTAATTGACCCTTATAAAATGAGATTGTAAAAGTTTAAATATAATGAATTTGTTATGTGAAATTTATAAACTTTTTTGAAACGATGAAAAAGTACAATTACAAATTTACTCTTTAAATTAAAATAAATAATTTTAAAAAGTTATGAGGTTTTTTATAGATTTAAAATATATATATATAAAATTAAAACTAATACATGAGAATTAGATACTTACTGTTAATCTTAATTAAAGATAAACATACATGAAAATAATGAACAAACTGACAAAAAGATTATGAAAAACTAGAGAAAAATTTATCATTTTCAAACTATCTCAATAGAACTCTTATATTTTTTTCGCACCATTTCCTCTTTTCAAAATGTATTTTTTTTATTTTTAAAATGCCTTTTTATATCTTCATAAATATGAGAACTAGATTTTAACCTTTCACCAAATAGATTAATTTCATTGAGTGAATTGTTTTTGTTAAACAAATTCTATACGAGAAAATTTGCATAACAAAAATTCAATTGGGTAGCAACCAAATTTAACCAACTAGGTCCTAAACCTATATGTTTCCAATTATAAATTTGCAATGATTCTTACTTTGCAAAAAAAAGTCGTTCTAAATATCTATGTTTTCAATTATAAATTTGTAATGATTTTTACTTTGCAAGGAAAGTCGTTAAGGTTTTGTTTGGTTGAGAGAATGAATTTGAGAAGTAAATTTAGAAGAAAACTTTAGTTATTTAAATGAAGAGATGAATGATGAGAAAAGAAAAAAAATTATAAAAGTTTGTGAATAATGTGATAGGTATAATTAATAAAATAATTTTTTAATAAATAAAATTAAAATTAATTTAGATTAAATATAATTTAATATATCTTAATATAAATATAAATAAATTAATGTTAAGTTAATTATATAAAAATATAATAAAAAAGCAACTTTCCTCTTAAATCCTCGGAGTTTTGCAAAGAAAGTATCTCATTTCCGTTCTCAATTTTTTATTATATTTTTGTACTTTGATTTTCGAACTTTCTTAGGATATCTTCACCGTGCAAAACCGTCTGTTTAACCAAACAGATCCTAAAAGTAAAATAATCAAGAAATAAAAAAATAATTAAATACAAAAAAATAAGGTTCTCGTTTTCAACTTTCTTCTTCATATAATTGTCAAAATTAGTCAGGTTTGACGGTTAAATTATATTATTTACATATTATAATAATAATAATAAAATTATATAATATTAAAAAAATTAATATTTAATTTAAATTATTTATAATATTATCTTATAATCTTATCAATTAAATTCTTTTATTAATAATATCTATCATATCATTTATAAATTTGCTCTTCATTTTTTATTATTATTTTTAATCCAAATAACTTCATCTTTCACTTAAAAAACCAATATAAGATCCTTGATGTAAATATAATGGTGCGTAAGAGTGGGGTTCGTGGCACATCTACATTGTACTTCAAAAAAGGTCAGTGATTGTGATTTATTTTATAAACTAAACCACCACATTGTACATAAACCTAACGTGCTTATTACACCATCCTAAACCTGGCTATACCTATTACCTAACAACAGTAAAATTTGGCCTTGACCAAAGTAAGGTGGCGTAGTTATCACAAAAGAAATGGATAGACCATTCCAAGCTTCTATTTCACTTCCTAATCATCATTTCTACCAAACTACATGCTTCTTCCCAACACAAATAATTGGTCACACACTATCAACAAAGAAAAGAAGATATAAATACTAGAAGGTAAGGATCGTACTATTAAGAATGAATACATAACTACAGGATTTGCATATTAAAAGTAATTCATTATAAACACGCAATTATAAAAACAAACAGTAACTCGTACTAATCCATATCAAATATCACAGGATCATGATCAAGAGCTTATACTCGAGTTCAAATTTCTTTATTGAGTTTTGAGATTGTCCTTTTACTCTATATTCAAAATACACTAATTTTGATATAGGAACGACACCAAAAACTCGAGAGAATTCAACTTTCTTATACTCTTCTTACTTAAGCATCTTTAATCAATATCAATATTCAGCTAAGGTGGTTCATTTGATCCAATTCTAAAATACATGTTACAATAGATTATGATAGTATTTTCAAAACAATTTAGATCTTAATTTTAATTTATAAAATCAGTTTATTAAATATAGAGGTGGGATCTATTTATATAATGTAATTTTACTATTTAATCAATGTGGAATTTTCAAGAACGTTAAATGACACCAATTAAAATTAGAATTGAAATAGTTTACAGTGATATCATTATAGTATTTTTCAATGGTTGGAATCATTATCTTCTTAACATCCAGGCTAGTTATCATGGAAGAAAATAGCAGATGTCAATCTTATTATAGTCGAAAACATGCTGTGTTTTGGATTGTCAACTAAATCTACCAAATTTATATATTGGGCTCCCTAGGCTTCAGTTGCAGGCTTATTGGGCCCCAGTCCCTGGCATTGACCTCGCTGGAGAACTTGAACGTGAACCCCCTTTTGGAAGAAGGCGACACTACCCGCCTTTTGTTTATCTTTAAATTCAGTGCTCTTCCTATTAAGTTCATTCATATCTCGTTCAATGATCGGTATAATTATAGAATTTCAATTTTCCCGGTCGCGGTAAAGTATTTTGGATGAGTGTCCGTACCATTTTCACTTTTTGGTATTTGACCATTAATAGATTTTCTAGTTTTGAAATAATAATATGTATGGTTTCAGCAAATAAATATAATAGAAAAAATATTGGACAGTAACAGTTTTTAATTATCACTATTTATAAATGATAATTGCTTGAGTTACATTAAAATATTTTTTCATGCTTCGAGAATTAGGGTTGATGGAATCCTACCTGCTTAGAGAGCACCAAAGGGCAGTAATTAAGATTTTTGGACAGAAAATTATGATGATGAATAATCACAAGTGTTTGTTGATTTATTGGCATGTTTGTATAAATTACATTTGAAGAAACTTTAATGCGGAGGTTTCAGTAAACCACCAATTTTTAACCTAAACTCTAATTGTCTACACGTTCCCCGTTTTCTTGGCTTAGAAAACGTGGTAAACAAAGATGGAATGATATGATACTAATAATAGAGAGCATACCAGTGCGACATACAGATAAGAAATACTAAATTAGTATTATGTTGGCTTCAATTACAATTCAAATACTTCATTATTTTAATTATTACGAACGAGGTAAAAGAAGTTGAGAGATGAGTTATCCCGAAGGATTAATCGGACCTGAACACCACATCAAGATACCATGGGTTCACTTTCTATTCGTCCACAACTTTATTCTTGAATATCATCAGCAAGGAACAAAAAGACACTAACCTCGATTCCTGTTCACACTAATCAAATGGAGTATATAAGGGATTACCTCAAACAATAAAAAAACATTCTGATTGTACTGCAAACATAACCAATTAAGCATAATATCAACAGAAACTAAATCAAAAATCCCTCCAGGAAAAAGGATGCTTAAACTTATCGTCCTCCTAACTCGAGGCACCTAATTTTTCGCCACATCATAAAAAAGAATAAAAGGAAAATCAAACCAAGCAGAACCTACAAAGTTCAAATGCCATCGCCAACTGCATAAAAAGTCTGGCTTCCAACGACCTAGCGGGGAAACATATAACATACTCAACTTACAAATCCATTCATTAACTAGATATACCTATTAAAAACCCAAAGCATCGAATATCCAGCAAGTCAACCAAGCTTGACGGAAATATGGCACAGGATTGGGAGCATTAAGAGCTTGATAACCATCCAGCTCCACTTGACCCAACTTAGAAGCACTTCCGATGAACTATAGCGGGCCCAGATTCATCATATTCACCCTTAGAGATCCACATCTGCATACATAAAGAATAAGTTAGCACACGATACTTCCATAAACTAATCCATTTTATTAGTAATTTGACGTAAAGGGGGAGGGGGTCTGTCGGTACAAACCTGTTGGAAGGTACTTAGTGATGCCAAGATAGAACCACCAATCCAGACACTGTACTTCCTCTCAGGAGGTGCAACCACCTTGATTTTCATGCTGCTTGGTGCTAGAGCACTGATTTCCTTGCTCATACGATCAGCAATTCCAGGAAACATTGTAGAGCCTCCACTAAGCACAATGTTTCCATACAGATCCTTCCTAATATCAACATCACATTTCATGATGGAGTTGTATGTCGTTTCATGAATTCCAGTAGCTTCCATACCAATTAGAGAAGGCTGGAACAGTACTTCTGGGCAACGGAATCTCTCAGAACCTATTGTAATGACCTGTCCATCAGGCAATTCATAGCTCTTCTCTACAGCAGAACTACTCTTGGTAGTCTCCATTTCTTGTTCAAAATCAAGGGCCACATACGCCAATTTCTCCTTCACATCACGGACAATTTCCTTTTCAGCAGAGGTGCTGAAGGAGTATCCTCTCTCAGTAAGAATTTTCACCAAGTACTCCGTTAAATCACGTCCAGCAAGATCCAACCGAAGAATTGCATGAGGAAGAGCATACCCTTCATATATGGGGACCGTGTGGCTTACACCATCACCAGAATCAAGCACAATACCTGTTTAATACGAACAAAACAACACAAACACATAAGGAAATAATGCTGATGAAGAGAAATTAGTGTAGAAATGCATGTACATCCCACCCTGTACATTTGGAATATTGACTGCTACATACCATTGGCTAAGCTTAAAGTATAAACAAATCAATTTTCAAAGAACTTCCACCAGCTTCCCAAATTTTCAAACTTTTATGTGCCACATAAAACCTTTAACAGTGCCTTTTGTTCACAAAATCAGAACTTAGCCAACTTACAGCATTTACTCACATGATAACTTGACCCAATCCAATTGAAGCTACATGATCACAGCACAGTAAATAGTAAATCCAAGACCAATTGCAGAAACAAACCTGTAGTACGTCCACTGGCATACAGAGACAAGACAGCCTGAATTGCCACATACATGGCAGGCACATTGAAAGTCTCAAACATAATTTGGGTCATCTTCTCTCTGTTGGCCTTGGGATTGAGTGGTGCCTCAGTAAGAAGTACAGGGTGTTCTTCAGGGGCAACACGAAGCTCATTGTAAAACGTATGATGCCAAATCTTCTCCATATCATCCCAGTTGCTGACTATGCCATGCTCTATAGGATACTTCAAGGTGAGTATACCCCTTTTCGATTGGGCTTCATCACCCACATAAGCATCCTTCTGGCCCATTCCAACCATTACACCAGTATGGCGCGGTCGCCCAATAATACTGGGGAACACAGCTCTAGGAGCATCATCACCCGCAAAGCCAGCCTGCAAACATTGGAGAAAAATTTATATTAATATTAAAGCAATGAATTAGCAAGCACAAAGTAATCTGTCCTTAACACAAGAAGCACTCGTCAATTGGCAAAACAAAACATATTCTAACCTTGACCATTCCCGTTCCATTATCAACAACAAGAGGTTGAATGTCCTCGGCATCAGCCATCTTTTAAAACCTGTAACAAGAATGGGAAAAGACTTTGTTTAGGGGGGAAAATAAGAAAGCCAGAGAAAAGGATATGCAAGAATTAAATGTTTGAACTGGTGGAGAGATCTTTTCAATATCACTCAATTATACAAAAAGCACACCACCTACTAATCGCAATGATTTCATCTTTCGTTCAAACAACAAAAGAAGCAAAGTAAAAACATAAACAGACCTGAAAGATCGGAAGCATGCATAGGAGAACATTTCCACAAGAAAACAACTCGTACAGTAAAAACAAGAAACACAATTAACAAGATATGCAAGAATATCATCTTCAAATTTGATCGCCATAAACGCATGAAAACGAACAGAAAACCAAAACCGATGTATCAGAAAACATCTTAACAACAAAATTAAGCAAAAACGAAACCTACACATTCGATATGCAGCTACGAAGTAGATCCAGATGAGCAAGAGCAAACGAAGTTAAAAAATCGATCCAGAAAACAAAAAAGAAGTTCGCGGATCCAGTAAAAAGAACAGCACGGAAACGGAAACACAAAAATTCATCCAAAAAATCACATGAAAACACAAATCGGGGAAGTGGTAATCGAAACGCACCTAGCGCGAACTAGACGCGGTTTGAAGAGGAAGGTTCGGCGGTAGAGCAAAGGCACAAGCAGCAACAGCAGCAGGGGAAGTGTTTCGTGAGAAAGCGTTAAAGAAGAAGCTTTATATTCAATGAAAAGAGCTAAATGGAAGTGAAATGAAACTCAAATGTAAATTAACTTTCAACTTGGACAACGCCGTTTCGGGTGCGTTTGGTTTCGGGGATAAACCTATCCCGAAGAAAAGGGCAGAAAAAAAAATATATATATATAAGAGACTATTGTGAAATATTGGGAAAGTAAAGTGGACTCTTTCGGACATCAAACAGCGAACGAATTTTCTTTCCAAACCGAATCATTGTTCTGTAATTATTTGGAATTTACTTCAATTTTCAAGTAGATCAGATCGCTTTATATCATTAAATTGATTTAAAAATAACGATTCATCTCATTAAAAATAAAAATTACTTTTCTTTTATTTCAGTTGGGTCTTATTTTTATTATTCTGCACTTTAAAAATATTTTTATATTATTATTTGTCATTTTTATGTAAAGTCCTGCTTTTCCTTTACTGTGAAAATATAATTTAGTAGTATTTCAAATTTTCAACAATGATAGTATTTAAATTTATGCGTGTTAGACATTTAATTATATTAAATTATCAGTTTATCGCATTAATAACATGTCTAATTCCCTGCGGACATTTAATGTTTTTGAATGTTCATTTTTTATTGAATAGCAAGATATAAAAAATATCTATTTCATTTTTTTTTTACATTAAGCGCGTTTTCATAATTAATTTTACCACGTTTTCTTCATTTTAAAACTTCAGTCTTTTTTTTATTTTGCAAAATCATCGATGAATTAAGGAAAATTAATGTTTATAAATTATTATTCATTTTAATTTTTATATATATATGTGTGTGAATCTCTCCATAAGAAAATAAATGTGATATAAATTCTCTTTTTAATATTAATTTTATATACAAATTTATAGTAAGATAATTGTATGGAAAGTATTATTCACTTCAATAATTCTATAAGGATTTATCTGGAAAAATATTATTAAATATGAATTGTGAAAAATAGAGCCAGGGAATGCAATTTCATCCAAAGACTATAAGAATCAATTTAATATGAAATTCAAACTTTAGGCATACGGAACCACTGATAGAAAAAAACCATTCCTTCTTTATAAAGAGAAAAGGTATACCGAAACGTAGCTCACCATACGAATAAGTCTGAGCCGTCCATTTTATGTGTTGTTCATTTGGACGGTGTGTTTGGTCTTATGCCACGTCAGCATGGTGGCTACGATGGGCTTGTGGACCCTACTGGTGCCGACCAATTCTTGAAAAGTTTTGGTCCTCCACCATTCATCATCCAATAATCTTCAACGTTTACATCGAGTTATTCAAACCAACACCAAATTCAAATTGAAATTAAAATTAAGAAAGGTAGATTTATGACTGTTTATTCAAACCAAAACCAAATTGAAATTAAAATTAATCAAAGGTGGATTTATGACTGTTCTAGACAAAAATTGAATTAATGTGGCTTTAATACATTCAACTAACGGGAATGAAAAAAGGAAAAGAAGGAGTAAAGACTTTGATTGCAAACGACTGCGATTCAAGTCCAACATGGAAAATTTTTCAAATTGGAACATCATAACAATTTGTTTTCGTTTAATTCGGATTTAAGATTAAACTTAATGCCACGCATTACAATTATTACAGTTGTTCATTTGTTTTCACTCTTTTTGTTCTTGCTAAACTATATGAGAACGATATTAAAATGTGTTGCTCTTGCTGCCAAATAATTTTGATTCATACTTTTTAACTAATTGTTAAATATTTAAAAGTAGTCTTTGCAATCCTTCGTAGATTTAATTGTTTGATTTTGGTTTATACATTTAAATGACTAGTAATTTTAATTTTTATCACTAACTTATTTTGGAAGGTTATGGAACAACTATTTTTTATAGGATGCTTTCAATTATTTATATAATATCCTTATCATTTATTTTTCTCTGTGATCACTAACTTGTGTTTTTAAAGGAGATTATGGTGGTTCTTTTTTTTTTTTATTACATGATGCAATTTTAATTTTAATTTATTGAAATGTGTAATTTAAAAAAAATGCATGGGATAAATCGTATTTTAAATGAATTATTTTTTATTTTAAAACATTTTTTTAATAATTTGATTAATGATTTTTTAAAATTTTTTATACTTTTCAACTTTTATATAAACATTTTTAAAATTTTTTTATTTACCAACATATAAATTTTTCGTGGCTTCCAAAGTTTTTATATTTTTATTCTTAAAATTGAAATGAGTAGAAAAATCTATTGTGCCGGCTTGATTAAGAAAGGTTAGTAAAACGAGGATGAAAAGAATTTGTTTTACTCTGGCTTTTGTAACTTTTTTCCTAATAAATATAAAGATAATATTAGTGGTAACGTCTTATACGTTATCCCAAATTGTCTCAATTAATTAGTGTGATAAAAGATTTAGGTCTTTTAAACAAGATCTAGATACTACAAATAACATTTAAATAGATGTTGGATAAAAAAAAAGACGTATTTAGTTAATACTTTGATTTATTTATTTATTTTACGTAATCTGTTCCGTTTTAGCAGTACGACATTATGGAGGCGTAGAAAGAATTTGTCAAGAAGTTGTGGTCCCGTTCATCCTGGCGAGAGAGATCCAGCGAATACAGGCCCAATAAGCCTGCATCCCATATATATCTGGACAAAGAAAAACAATCAAAAGAATGTCAAAAATTACTTTCTTAACTTTGAAATGATAAAATATTAATTTTTTAAAAAACTTTATACTAAATATTTTAGTAATCTGATGACCATATATATATATATATAAAGGTTTTACTTTAGCCTCAAATTATTATCTTCGCTCTGTTTTTGAAGTGAACAGTGGATACACGAAATGAGAATGGGAAAAACAATTAACTGTGTCAATTTCAGTGTGTAATATATTTACAAGGGTAGCTTCTGGACAACTAACTAGGTTGGAAAATTCTCCCCAACTAGGTTACAAAAATTGTCTTTCTAGTTTCAAGGAAAACAACTTTCCATGTATTTATATTTTGCAATGATAAATAAGAGTAAATGTTAATCACTTATGTGTGACTGTTTCTAGAATAAAAACAACAAAAAATGTAAGTTTTATTACATAAAAATTTCAAAATGTATGTATACTCGATCCAATTTTTTTTCTATTTAGAAAGAATTAGGAAGATACCAATCAAAACCTTTTTATTACTATAATCCTTTTTTTTTTTTTGTTTATATACCATAGATACAATAACTATTACAAACAAGATATATAGGAACGTTTTTTAATTTGTGACTGTTTTATTTTAAGTTTGTAGAACTTTCTTTTTGTACCGAGATAAAATATTTGATTAATTGTTTTCAGACATCATATAAGATTATTAACGTTACTTTATTTTGATTTGGATTTTTTTATTTTGATTGACTCAATTATCAATGGTTTTGAAACAATTATATGATAAAATACATTTTATTAAAAAAAGTATATAAATAAATTAAATATATTTCGAAGAATTAATTATTCAATTTTACAAAATAAAATATTTATATTCATTTTTTAATATATTTCTATAAATTTAAATTTATATAATAAATATATTCTATTTTCTAAAATTTCCGTCCCTTCCACCACATATTTCAAATGAGTAATGTTATTTTATGACGTGCACACTCTTTCACACTGCCATATATTATTATTTTATTTATATATAATATTATATTAATAAATAAAAGCGTGAAATGGAAGTTTTTTTTCAAGAGTGGTGTCAAACCACCGTCCATTTTTCATTTCATACATGTAAATGTTGTCCACATTTACGGGATAACAAGCACCAATCTCTGGATGACAAACACCACATTTTAGTAACAAATATCTTTCCCTATATGTAAATAAACAATGAAAGAAGTAGGTGCCTTGAATGAAGCATTCATATTCTCTTTCACGGTTCCTCCTTAGATCTGCCACTGTATCATATGGCCATGGAGGTTCACGACCGTAACCCTTTCTCCGTTTACGTAGTTACTTCTGTTTTCTTCGTTCTCTTCATCTTATTCAAATTAGTTCAAAGCTGGGGTTCCAACAACTCATCAACCAATTTACCACCAGGACCAAGCCCACTACCTCTCATAGGGAACTTACATCAGTTACTAGGTTCACTTCCGCATCGCTGCTTAAAGAATTTGGCAGATAAGTATGGGCCATTGATGCACCTAAAACTAGGAGAGGTGTCCAACATAGTAATCACTTCAGCAGAGCTAGCCCAAGAGATTATGAAAACACATGATGCTAATTTTTCTAATAGGCCAAACCTCGTATCTTCTAGAACAGTTTCTTACAACAACAGTAACATAGTCTTCGCTCCGTACGGAGAATATTGGAGACAAGTACGAAAGATATGTACGGTGGAGCTACTAACGGCAAAACGCGTGCAATCTTTTCGGTCCATAAGGGAAGAGGAGGTGTCAGAACTGGTTAAGAAAATAGCTGCAAGTGAAGGGAGGGTTTTTAATCTCTCCCAGAACATTTTCCCGATGACTTACGGAATAGCGGCACGAGCGGCTTTTGGTAAAAGGAGCAGATACCAGCAAGTGTTCATATCAAAGATTGAGGAGCAATTGAAGCTTCTGGGAGGGTTTTCGCTAGCCGATCTCTATCCTTCAAGTAGAGTGCTTGAAATGTTGGCGAAGGCGAAATTTGAGAAAATTCACGGAGAAATTGACAGGGTTTTGCAAGACATCATCGACGAACACAGACAAAGAAGCAGCAGCGAGTGCGAAGCAGTAGAAGATTTGGTTGACGTTCTTCTCAGGTATCAACAACAAAACGATTCGGAAAGTCACTTTACCGACGACAACCTTAAAGCGGTCATCCGGGTCAGTCTATATATGAAAAATATTTCTTCCACATTTTTGACCGTACAAACCTAACATTTACTTTTAATAATAAAATATTATATTAAAATGATAATTATTAAGAGAAGGATTTTTAATCTAAATCAACTAATTTCCTCACGAGTCTTAGGATATAGGATTTCCAATAATTAAAATTTATAATTTGTTTGTTATTTTAGTTACATAGTTTTAGACATTTCTAAAAAATAACATTTGTGATGAATAATTCAACCCTATAATTTATTTTACAAAACGATAGCCTAAAATCCAAAACAAGAAACTGTTGAAGTCCTAACTTTTGTACATAGAATGCTGAAGAATTTATGTGCATTTATTTTAGATAGATAATATTTTGCAGGACATATTTAGTGGTGGAGGCGAGACTTCATCTTCTGTAGTGGAATGGGGGATGTCAGAATTGGTAAGAAACCCAAGAGTGATGGAAAAAGCACAAGAGGAGGTGAGAAGAGTGTATGGTAACAAAGGATATGTGGATGAGACAGAATTACATCAATTGACATACTTAAAGTCCATCATCAAAGAAACATTGAGGTTACACCCATCTGTACCATTGTTAGTTCCTAGAGAAAATAGAGAAAGGTGCCAAATCAATGGATATGAGATACCCTCCAAGAGTAGGGTAATTATCAATGCTTGGGCAATTGGAAGGAATCCTGAGTATTGGACTGAAGCTGAGAGTTTTAAACCTGAGAGGTTTCTTAATAACTCCATCGATTTCAGAGGGACAGACTTTGAATTTATCCCATTTGGTGCTGGCAGAAGGATCTGCCCAGGCATTACATTTGCAATCCCCAACGTTGAGTTGCCACTTGCTCAATTACTTTACCATTTTGATTGGAAGCTTCCCAACGAAATGAAGAATGATGAACTTGACATGACTGAGTCAGAAGGAATTACCCTTAGAAGAAAAAATGACCTCTACCTCATTCCCATCACTCCTCAACCTTAAAATGTAATGTCCCAGACTAAGTTAAAAATTGATGTCAAACTATTTTAAGTTTTGTCTTTTACTACTTTCGACATTAATTTTGTAATTGGACAATGACTATACCTTCATTAACATACTTCCTTATGAAAACTTATTGTTATATAAACTGTTTATTTCAAAAATATTTTGGAGCAAAATTTTGGAATAAATGTGATAGTTAGTGTATAATAATATAAAAATTTATCGGACTTTTTGAATTTTATAAATATTTTTTAAAGTGTTTGATTTGAACAATTATTTAGAGTTAAAAAGAGTTTGTATTATAGTTGCATGAAGCTAGTGGTAGGTAGTTCATTCTTATTTGTTATTGATATTATTTTTTTATGAATATTAATGGTATTTTTTTTTTAATGATGTATATTATGAAAATGAATCATTTTTCAGATTAAAGCATTCTCCCACTGATTCATGTGTTTGCATTCAAGATATATATGTTCTGATTCATGTGTTTGCATTCAAGATATATATTGTTTGTGTTTAAAACTATTTTTTTTTTTCCAACCCATTCAAAGTTTCGTTAATTTAATTTGATGTATTTTTTTACTGGATTTGTTAATTAAGTTTTCAATGATTTTTGCATATCAAACTCTATTTTTTTTGTTGTGAGGATATTTTACATAGCAAGTTTTTTAGAATATAAAATTGTTCCTTGGATAAAACATCAATTTTTTTTTATAAATGTATTTTTCTTTTACAAAATTTATTGACCAAGTTTTTGAATATATCCAATGATAATGAATCACAGATAATTGAATTGGGTATTTATGATATTTTAAGCAATGACATGGTAGTAACTTCACTTATAATTTAACTATTTTATGAACTAATAATAAGTAGTTAATATATTTGTTTTTGATAATTTTACATTTTTTTCATTCATATTCATAATTATATTGATATTAATAATATTAAAACAAAATAGGTTAATATTTATACATCCAAACAATATTTACTCTTTATTTAAGCACTTTATCCTCCCTTGGTAAATTCATAAATGACAACAGGTTGACAAACACTCAATTTTAATTTTTGCAGCAATAATAAAAAATTAAATTTTAAGTATTTTTTTAATCATGGTGCACAGCAACTCATTATTTCCATAATTTCGTTAATTAAACAGGTGCTATGTACTGTAGCATTGTATTTAATTATACTTCATGCTTATTATTTATACATTTCTGCAACAATCTTTGCTTATTTATTCCCTTTAATAATAGGTTTATAAAGCACACATAGACCAAAACCTTCATTTTAATTTCTTTTATTAAAGAAGTTTAAATTTTAAATATTGTTTAGATGATTAGTGTACTAAGGTGCATATTTTCATAAAATCATACTTTTTTGCATTTAATTACTCACGGTTATGTTACTATTTAAACACACTTCTTTATTTATTTAAATAATAAACATTTCCATGCTAAATTCATATTCACGAATACAATACATTGGCAAGTACTTAACTTTAATTTGTTATTCCAGCAATAATAGAAGTTTATTAAATTTAAAATATTTTTTATGATTCACGGTCCACAACAGCTCATGCATATTTTCGTAGATTCATCCATACAAAAACGTTACATCTATGTATTTAATTGTACTCCATGCTTATTATTTATACTTGCAAAAATCTTTACTTTTGTATTTAAACACTTAACCATGCTAAATTATACCCTATAATTGGACCTCGTTACTTTCTTTCTTTTTAGACGCTAAAAGGTATTATTTCTTCCTTTCAAATTCTTTATAAAAAAAAAATAAAATTGTGAGGTGGGAAAGAGAGGAAACATCTTAAATCAAAATATTATTATTCATGCTAAAGCAACATATACAAAACCAGAAAAAACCATTACACAAAATATCTTAACTCAAATTCCATACTTTTCTTTCATTATAACAAGCTTTGCACCTCAAATACAACTTGATTTTGCAATCAAGATAATACTTTCACCTACTAATCAAGATATGTGTTTATAATACCAAAATCAAACCAAAACTATTGAACACATTTATTCGTATTCAATCTCATAATTAAATCATTCTAAAACTAAGAGTTGATCTCAAATCTTTCTCTTAATAGTTATTTTGTTTATAATAATAACTTCATAAGAGAGATTACAATATACAAAACTTAATGAATATTAAAAAAAAAATCCTTTAATATTAATAATAAATTAAACTAATTGAAAAATAACTTTTCTATATCATTTGTGAAAACATCCAACGTTAAAACTAAAAGGAAAAAAATATAGAAATAATTTAAATAAAATAAAAAATCGTTTCAAATTAATTTTTAATTAGTTAAAAAAATTATATCACCATAACCATTTTAAGAAAAAATACTTCTTTATATTAATATAAATATATTAAATTTTTTAACATAAAGATGAATATTATACAAGAATGTGTATTTGAAAAAGTTGAGAAACATCAAATATTCAATAAACATCAAATAAACGGATTAGGACAAGTATAATAAAAATAAAAGTAGTGAATTTATTTTACACTTGTGAATATTTATTATTTTTACTTTTTAATTTAAATATGTTTTCAAAAATTATTTTTTCAAAATACAACTTCAAGTAAATATTATAATTTTAAATTACAATTCAATATAATTGCATAATATAATATTATTTCAAATAAATTTTATCTTTTAGAAAATAAATTTAAATAGGTTACACCACAACATATAAGTTTTTAAAAAATAATTTCAGTTTCATAAGTTTAAATTGAAAAAGATAGAATACATAAAATTAAATTCTAAACAAACCTTATTTTGATCACTTAATTCTTTTTAAAAATATTTAAATAAAATTCATTTGTTATAATTAGCAACTGGCGGATATTTACTTGGATGTTATAATATTCATATCACCTTATCAATCAGCGGGTGATAAAATTTTCGTTTAATTGTATCTGTTAAAATATCTATTTAGTATTTGTTACATTACATGCATTCAATATGATTTTCTTCTGTAATTCTTAAAAGATATGATATTATAAAAATGCAACATAAAAAGTACATATTTTGTTTTTCTTTAATGATATAAGTAATTATGAAAATTAAGCTTCTATAATTTTAAAATAAAATAACAAATAAACTAATAATAATTTAATAATCTAAAACGATATAGGAAAAAATATATAAATACTTGTTTTGATTCTCATACTTAGATTTTCATATTTGTAATCTAAAGAAAATAAATGTTGTCCACATTTTGGTGATAACAAATACCAAACACCACTTTCTCGATGACAAACACCACATTTCGGTGACAAATATCTTCCCATATGTAAATAAAGAAAGAAAGAAGTAGGTGCCTTGATTGATGGCAATCATATTCTCTTTCACACTTCCTCCTAAATCCACCACAGTATCGTATGGCCGTGGAGGTTCACGACCGCAACCCTTTCTCTATTTACTTAGCTACTTCCGTTTTCTTCGTTCTCTTCATCTTATTCAAATTAGTTCAAAGCTGGGGTTCCAACAACTCATCCACCAATTTACCACCAGGACCAAGCCCACTACCTCTCATAGGGAACTTACACCAGTTACTAGGTTTACTTCCGCATCGCTGCTTAAAAAATTTGGCAGATAAATATGGGCCCTTGATGCACCTAAAACTAGGTGAGGTTTCCAACATCATAATCACCTCACCAGAGATAGCCCAAGAGATTATGAAAACACATGATGCTAATTTTTCTGATAGGCCAAACCTCGTATCTTCTAGAACAGTTTCTTACAACAACAGTAACATAGTCTTCGCTCCGTACGGAGAATATTGGAGACAAGTACGAAAGATATGCACGGTGGAGCTACTAACCACAAAGCGCGTGCAATCTTTTCGGTCCATAAGGGAAGAGGAAGTGTCAGAACTGGTTAAGAAAATAGCTGCAAGTGAAGGCAGGGTTTTTAATCTCTCCCAGAACATTTTCCCGATGACTTACGGAATAGTGGCACGAGCGGCTTTTGGTAAAAGGAGCAGATACCAGCAAGTGTTCATATCAAAGATTGAGGAGCAATTGAAGCTTATAGGAGGGTTTTCGTTAGCTGATCTCTATCCTTCAAGTAGAGTGCTTGAAATGATGGCGAAGGTGAAATTTGAGAAAGTTCACGGAGAGACTGACAGGGTTTTGCAAGACATCATTGACGAACACAGACAAAGAAGCAGCAGCGAAATCGAAGCGGTGGAAGATCTGGTTGATGTTCTTCTCAGGTATCAACAGCAAAACGATTCGGAAAGTCACTTCACCGATGACAACATTAAAGCTGTCATCCAGGTTAGTGTGTATATACATGAAAAAAATTTCTTCCACATTTTTCCCCCGACAAACATAACCATACTTTTAATAATAAAATATTATACTAAAATAATAATGTAAAATTTATATTTTTTTTGTATTGTTTTTTTTAGTTAAGTTATTAAAAAATAACATTTCTGATGAATAATTCAATCATATAATTTATTTTGCAAAATTATAGCCTAAAATTCAAAACAAGAAACTGTTGAAGTCCTGACTTTTGCACATAGAATGCCTAAGAATTTACGATTTGTGAGGGAAATGCATTTATTTTAGATAGATAATATTTTGCAGGACATATTTATCGGTGGAGGCGAGACTTCATCTTCTGTAGTGGAATGGGGGATGTCAGAATTGGTAAGAAACCCAAGAGTGATGGAAAAAGCACAAGAGGAGGTGAGAAGAGTGTATGGTAACAAAGGATATGTGGATGAGACTGAATTACACCAATTGACATACTTAAAGTCCATCATCAAAGAAACATTGAGGTTACACCCATCTGTACCGTTGTTGGTTCCTAGAGAAAATAGAGAAAGGTGCCAAATCAATGGATATGAGATACCCTCTAAGAGTAGGGTAATTATCAATGCTTGGGCAATTGGAAGGAATCCTGAGTATTGGATTGAAGCTGAGAGTTTTAAACCTGAGAGGTTTCTTAATAACTCCATCGATTTCAGAGGGACAGACTTTGAATTTATCCCATTTGGTGCTGGAAGAAGGATCTGCCCAGGCATTACATTTGCCATCCCCAACGTTGAGTTGCCACTTGCTCAATTACTTTATCATTTTGATTGGAAGCTTCCCAACGAAATGAAGAATGATGAACTTGACATGACTGAGTCAGAAGGAATTACCCTTAGAAGAAAAAATGACCTCTGCCTCGTTCCCATTACTCGTCAACCTTAAAATGTAGTGTCCAAGACTGAGTGAAAAATTGATGTCATAAACTATTTATGTTTTGTTCGACATCAATTTTGTAATTGGACAATGGCTGTACCTTAATTGACATACTTCCTTATGATAACTTATATGTCATGTATACTGTTTATTCAAAAATATTTTGGAGTAAATGTGATATTTAGTATATAATAATATAAGAAGTTACCAGAACTTATGAATTATATGAAATAATCTTTAAAGGTTCTTATTATACAATTGTTGTTATAATTCTTTCATTTACCTTATTAGTTTCTTCAAATCTTAACTTCTTAATACAACCATCTTACGTTTTATGTAAAAATGACTAATGCACCAGATATTATGTTTAACATAAAATTCCTTGTTTGTTTAATCTTAAGTTCATAACTTTCAAAATATTTTTTAATGTAACGAAACTTAATAAAACATAAATAATCGAAATGATGTATATAAAGTATAAAGATAAAATTATGAAATATATATATATATATATATATATATATATAAATAAAAAGATATCTATGCAAATTTAAGGTTATTACATTCGATAAATGAAGAATTAGCCATCACAAGATACAACATATCTTAAATATGAAAGATGAGAAAGAAATTGTAAAATTTAAAATCAAACTTAAGTAGATATAATATAAAAGTATATAATATATAAATACATGTAAATCAATTTACAAGTTTTCAATATTGAGTTAAATTTAAAGTTTGTCTCTTAAAATGATATTAAAGTTTTTAAATATTAAAATCATTTAAAATATATTTTAGTGAGATTTGATGAGTCTATAGTGTCATTTACTATTATTTACTTATAAATATTACTCTCACACATGATAAGAGAAAAATATATTAAAAATCTCATATCAATTAGATATAAAATCAATTAATAATAAATACAATTTTATAAATTAATTTTATAAAATTAAATTAAATTTAAAATTCATTTCTTAAAAAAAATTAAAAATAATTTTTTTAATTCTGAATGTAGAGCACACCACCCATGCTCAAAATGTAAAAAGTATTACTGCTTTTAATAAAATCCTCCTTATATCTATAAAATGAATTAAGTCGGGTCGTAGTAGAGAACATAAATAAATTTTCAAAAAACATGTTTCATTTATAATGGAGATTTACATTAACTAGAAATATTTTTAATTTACAGTATATAAACAAATAAAGACATCCATTACCTTATAAACTAATTAGACTTACTTTTTAATGTAATATATCTTAACAAAATTATACTTAAATTGATGCCTTACTTAAAATATAATATATGTATATTTAACGTGATTAGAATAAACATTATTAATATGTGGAAGGTAGGTTGTAAGAGTTTCGGTGCGGAAGGGGCTGTGGCATCGGTGAGGTATTTTATTTGAGTGGAAAACGTCCATTGATGTTGCATATAAATACTAATTATTTAAACAATACTCAAACAATATATACCAAACTAGAAAAAACCACTACACAAAATATCTGAACTCAAATTCTATACTTTTCATTCATTATAACTAGCTTTAAACCTCAAATACAACTTGATTTTACAATCAAGATAATAATTTCACTTACTAATCAAAATATGCATTTATAATAGCAAAACTATTGAATACATTTATTTGTATTCAATCTTATAATTAAATCATTCAAGAATTAAGAAGACTAAAAATCGATCTCAAATCTTAGTTCAACTCCTTTTATTTAATAGTTATTTGTTTTGCATATAATAATAACTTAAATATACAAAACTTAATAAATATCAGAAAAACACCTTTAACAAACCAATATTAATAATAAATTGAACTAATTGAAAAATAACTTTTTTTTATATCATTTGTGAAAACATCCAACATTACAACTAAAAGAAAAAAAAATAGATATTATTTAAATTAAATAAAAAACTTATTTCAAATCAAATTTTAACTAGTTAAAAAAATTATCACCATAACTATAAAAATAATACTTCTTTATATATTAATATAAATATAACATAAAGATGACATTATACAAGAAGACGTATTTCAAAAAGTTGAGAAACATCAAATATTAATATTTTATAACTTTTTTATTTATTCCATATTTTAGTTTGAATATTTTTTTATAAATGTTACATATTTTAATCCCATATTTTCATAATGTTACACAGTTTTTTGTCTCAATGTTTAATGGTGGACATTTTGTCTTCATTACCGTGGTAAAAAAATTGTTTTTGTATATTTAGTGCATATTTTGTCTCTTAATAACATATTTTGTCTTAAGAAGAAACTGAGAGAAAAAAAAGGTAAAGCTACATAATATGTTTGCTTTTAATCAAAGAATTTTTTAATTAAAAATATATTCAAGTATTAATAATAATCTCACAATTACGAAAAAAAAGCTAATACCTATTCAAAAGTTTTAAAAACAATCTAAATTTTTATATAATTCATGAAAAATATAAAACAAAACACACAAATTAAATCTCAATAGACAAATATTATACGTAAGAAGAAAGAGAAGTGAGATGCATTTTTTTTTCTTTTTTTAATTCCATTTATTTTATTAAATAACCATAAAAAAATTGGTAATTTTGTTTGAGGAATCCCCCACTTAAAAAGTAAAGTTAAATAAAGAAAAGGCACGAAAACGTAATTGTGGTTGTGGAATAATTTGACCAAATATACCCAAATCGGATGCAACCCTAATTGACGCAGTATTATTTGATCCAAAATACAAGCTCTTCTTCACAACCCAAACAACAACCACACTGCCTAACATCATCACCCAATCTCTGAAACATCCTCACCAAAACTCTGCAACCATTCTGCAATGTAAGTCTCCAAGCTTTTCTCTTTCTCTCATTTATCATCTTCTAGATCTATTATTTTTTCTTAGCCCCTTTTACGTCTTTCTTATTTAAATCTAGGGTATCGAGATTTCACTGCAATTGGTTTTGTTTTTATTTTGCACGCTTGATTGCCACAGATCCTGTGGGGATTGTCTGTCAATTTGATTCAAAAGTTAATTTTTTTAATGCCGGGTATTTCGATACAATCTGCGAATTGAAAGATGGGGTTTTGCTGATTTTAAGCGTTTTGGGTGTGATCCCTTCTGAGATTGGGATCATCCAAAGTTAGAGTTTTGTAAGGGATGGTTTCTAGGTGACGCTACTAACTGATGTGGTCTGTTGCAACCAAAGTTAGTGATTAATAGTCCGTATATTCGGTGTATGTTTGCTCTTGTTTTTATTTACGTTGTGTTATGTTATGTTGAGCGGGGGGTGAATTCCTTTGAAAGTGATGGTTTGATGAGCTTGCGTTGTGTTTAGTATTAAACATAATCTTTTAGGAGCCAGACAAATATGTGTTCACGGAATCCTTTTTTGTGAAAAAGAAAGGTTAAGTTTCCTTTTTTCTTTTTAATTTTTTTTCAGTTTGATATTCCTGGTTCCCTTCACTTGTTTGCATAAGCATTGAGTTTTTTTGACTTTATATGAATCTTTTATCCGGTGCCGATTTAAATTATCTTCATCAATAATTAATAACTAAGGTGTATTAGCTTGAATGCATATAGAAAGTTTGACATATATTGGAATTTGGTTAGTGCAATTTGGTAGTTAACTTGGAATTGTGGTGTCACGCGATAGCTTTTGCCGAGCTCTTTTGCATATATTACTTCATTTTGTTCTTTTTTATGACATTCTCTGCTATTTATTGCATTTCATTTATGTTTGGATTGTATTATGAATCTTAGAGTTGCATTTCATACATGTTTGGATTGTATTATGAATTTTAGGGCCGACGAGGAACCTGTTGATCAGAAGAGATATCTTGAAGATTCTTGCAAACCAAAATGTGTAAAACCTTTACTGGAATACCAGGTGTGCTTTTTTGAAGCGTATAATTATATTCTGGATCATTTGATTTTAAAATCAAACTATAGATTGGCACTTTAATTGAATTTTCAGTTATTGGTTAATTATATTGTTCCTCTTGGACTAGTAAAATTTATGAATTGGCTGACTAAACTATATAACTGGATAATTCTATAGTGATGATGAGTGTATAAGGAAAAAAAGTAAGAGGATACTAGCAAGAGAGTAGAAATAAAGAGAACTAAGAGATGCGATGTAGTGAAGAAATATTGGAGTTTTCTGGTTTCTTTTGGCTTAAGGTATATGATCTTATTATCTGAGTGTTTTATAGCTGATGAATGGCCAGATAGAGATGAAATCAAACTGAATTTTTATGTTGGGCCACGCAATAATAATCTGGCTATTTTTCCTTTATTCTGATAGGTTTGCATGAGTAAACAACTTAACTAAGTTTCTCGGATAGGTGCTTACCTTTTAAGTTCTTATGTGCATCATGTTTCTATAATTGCACAGAAAATTGAGTGAAACTGTTTTCATCTAAGCTGTAAGCTGTTTCGATTAGTATTTGTCACATAATTTTTGGTAGTGTTTATACAAGTACAAAAGGAACTTGATAAGAAGCAAGGCCTAGAAGTTACAGTTTTAAGGACTCGGGGTAGGGTGGTTATATTTTAGGGTCAATTTTTTAATGAAAAAAACTACATGGTGGAATTCCTCTTGCATCAGCTCCTCTCTTTTTAGTAGACAACTAGTGCTCATATATCATTTGTTGGCACCTTAGATTTTGACTTGTTAGACAAACAGATACCCTAAGCGAGTGTTAAATTGACAAATTTTGGTTCAGTCTTCTGTTTTTTGCTGAGAAAAATTATCATTTAATTTGCAACAGGCGTGCATTAAAAGGATACACGGCGATGAATCTGGGCAGAAACACTGCACTGGACAATATTTTGATTATTGGTTTTGTATTGACAAATGTGTAAGTATTATTTAGTCAGTAAATAAGCAAAGTCATTTGGTTTGCTTGTGTATTCTGTGACAAGATCATCATCTTGTAATGCAGGTCGCGCCCAAGCTATTCACCAAACTGAAGTGACAAGGAAGGATTTGATGGCTTATTTATCATTGCATTCTGTTCTACTTTCGTTCCCGAATAACTTTGTCTAAACTTTCGATGTTATAATAACCAAACTATATGCCCGGTATGGTTATTATTGTGTTTATTGTGAAGTTTTGAGCCTATGGAGACCTTAGATTATGATTAATAAGAACATTATTCCGAAATTTGGAAGGATGTATTTTGGAATGGATTCAACGTTGTTATTGAGTTTTGTAGCATGGATTTTCTTTTGTATTTTCTGTTTAATGGTTGCCTACAAAAATATCCCTGCATCAAAACTAGTCCTCCACTTACGTCTATTCGAATCAAACTGTAGGTGGCATCAATTAATGGCTCGGTTCTTCTTTTTTATGCGTCCAATAATATTACCTTAAAGATCGCTCTTATAGTGATTGTTTCATCTGAAAATGAATTCAAATTTCTCAAAATGTTTCAGTTATTGTGGGATGCATAGATGTTGTAAGGCATCTGCAGTAAAAGAAATGTCGAGAATATTAACACGATTACATTAAAGGAAATATAAAAGCATGCTCTTATGAGCTTTTTCAATAATATACCTAATATTTCCAGTTTATATTATTGAAATTGACTGAAATCATTAATTATTAGTTCTTTAATGATTAGATAGTTGTTTTTATAATTATTGATTTCTCAATGATCATCAAAGAAAAACTATTTTTAGAAAAATAGTACAACAATTAAATCAAGTTTGATTCATTGAGTAATACATTTTAAATGAAGATCAAATACTATTTTTCAATTAGCTCTGGTTTTTTAAATATAACAAGCATTAAGATCATGAATGAATAATTAACATATAAATGAAGAAAATCATATCGACATTGTATCAAGGAGAACTTTCACCAAAAAAGTATCTAAAAAATATGTGAAATTAGTTATGTTGAGCTCGTCAATTTCTCTCTCTTTTTTTTTTTTTTTTTTTTTTTTTTTTTTTTTTTTTTTTTTTTTTTTTTTTTTTTTTTTTTTTTTTTTTTTTTTTCCTTTTAGTTTTGTTGTGTATTGATAGATGTCTAAATTTCAAAGAGAAAGTATTTATACGTTGTTAGGAGACAACTATGTAACATCTACTAAACCAACTGTAATTTAGTGAGTGAATCTTCAAAAATCTGAGTATCTACATTTCTACCACTACAACTTTTGTTGAGATAATTTGGATTTAGTGAGTAAATCCAGGAAAAACTCATTTATGTCGACTTTCTATTTTGTTTGTCTTCTTTAAAGATCATAAATTTTTGCCTCCTTCATTTTATTCCTTATATTTATTAGTTGAGATTGGCTCAACAAATTTGCTTGTACACTAATCATATATTTTCTTTGACTTGATTTCTCTCTACATTTACAATAAACAAAGGAGATCAAAGTTTCATCAACTTAATTACTCGTTCGTATTTGAATACTTCTCTCATAAATCAAGCTAAAACAAAGTTGAAACATAGGGAATTTTAACACTATGTAATTCAGGTATGCTCATAAATAAACATAGACACTTAACAATAAACAAGCATGTAATAAATAACTAAACCGAATTAGTTGATGACTGTTGCTTCCGAATTTGTGGACTGGTGAGTGTTTGGGTGATAAATATGTATTTTATTTTCTGTTACTTCCAAGTTTGATGCTCCTTTACTCTTTCTTCAGCATATAATTAAACGTGCGCATTTTCTGCAGACTGATACTTTTGAATTAGAAGGTTAGTGATTGTGTTATGTCAATTCTTTTTTAGAGGTGGTGGGGTTAACAGTTTTTCTCTTTTTCCTTTTGAAGCCCTAAGACTAAGCAACTAATACGCTACAATATAAGGCTGAATATACTTTACAAATTGGACTATTGAAAAAGACCGACTATTATCAGAGCATAAGACAGTTCTCGTCAAACCTAAACAAATTCTCAGGAATTTACAGCATTGAGGAATGAAGTGCCTAAGAGACAAATATACGATAATAAGTTCAAATTAAGATTTTATTCGTCTATATGTCAGCTTTATTTTTGACTTAAAGAAAAAGCAAACATAGAGACGAATTTTTTTTATCATTTTGTTTTAGCTTACTTTGGTTACAAGTACTTTCAATAGGGGCTTACCAAACAATATGTCAATAACAGACTAAGTAGCGGCAAAAATAATAAAAACTGAGGCAGACAGCAAAGATAATTCTAGATGTAATTAATAGCATCAAAATCCCGAAAGAACATAGACACGCAAACTGCGTAACACTTAAAATATCAACTACAGCAACAAACTCTAGATTGGATGGGGAAATTACTTGTGCAAAGCACAAAGGCAATTCTTTTCACCTACATCTGACGATATACAGTAAGGTTGATCCTTCCCATCTTGAAACCAGGTAGCACGCTTCTCCAGAAGCTCGTTCAGAAAATCATCCAGCTTCTCAATAGTGATGTTTGGCATCACCACCACATGTGCAATATTCCCCTTGCATGCCAACTGCCACTTGCGTATAAATTCTTCATCGTGTGGCCTCTCAAACACAACCGTGCTGCTCAGCTCATTAAGCATTGCACCAATCCCAGCCTCAACAAGGCGATCTTTGAAGTAGTGTGCATTTCGCAAGCATTTCTGTACTTCTTTCTGAAATCCTCTATATCCTTTCCGATTCAAGGTATACCAAAGGAATATGGGAGCATGGCCATTCCGACTACCCATGATCGTGGCATCCCTAGAAGCAAGGTATTCCACATCCCTAGAAAGAGCATTGACATAATTCAATCTTGTTATCTGCACACCACAAGGCATGGGACAACCTACAAATTTGTGGCCAGAAACACTGACACTGCCAATAGGCTTCTTAAAAGTAACTTTTGGAGCCTGAAAGCAAATACAAGGTAATACAGAATATGGTTAGGTTCACATAAGATGGGTTGACCAAGAAGCATGGAATTTTAATCTTGCCATTTTTAAATATAACCAGTTTATAACAAAATGAACATTCCCTGACTGAAATTTGGAAAAGGAACGATGCAGTTTCATGGGCATGTAAAATAATAGTGACAGTCACATTTGTCATATATTTAAAACACGTTCTGCTATAGTTAAAATTATGACTTTATAGCAAGAGCACAAATATATGACAAAATGAACCACCGGAAAATAGACAGGTTATGCAAGAAACAAAATGATGAAAATTAAACCAGATAACAAGTATAATAACGCATCATGAGTTTTCTATTGGAACAACTAAAGATAACAGATGAAAATTTCATCATTACATCTCATGCAAGTTAAACAGTTTATAGTAACATCTTCACATACTCGTTTCACGAAAGGCATCATGAGACCAAACAAAGCCCCGTCACAGTGGATGTAGAATCTGTCCTGCGAAAATCCAGCTTCTTCAAGTTTCTTTATCACCATATCAAGATCATCCACAGCTCCTTTCACAGTTGTACCTGCAATTGTTTCAGTTGTAAGGGTTAGAATGAACAAGGTAAGAGGAAGGGAGAATGGAATGGGACAAAGAGAAACAATGAAAAAGAAACTTGCCTATGTTCACATTTATAATTGCTGGCTTGTCCTGATTATGAAGAAGCTTGGCCTTGAAATCATCACAATCAATCTCCCCAGACCAAAGAGTATCAACCTTCACACATTCCATTCTGTACATTCGAGCAGCTTTAAAAACAGAATAATGTGACTCTCGTGAGGCGTACAAAATCCCTTGTGGGAAAACCTCTCTCCTGCACAAGTCATATAACCATATTAGATGTTCTTTACAACCTTACCAAATTTTGAAGATAAACAAATAAGACTAGCTGAAACTAACCCAACTAGGATGCCATGGAGATTGCCTTCTGTACCACAGTTTGTTATATAGCCCCAATACTCATTTTTCTCCAGTTCCCACAGTCGGGCAAACCAATCCAAAACACCAACTTCAAACTGCCGGGAGTGGACACCATAGTTGCTTTCAATAAATGGATCTCCCAGGTTATTTATAGAAAAATGCTGAAGTTGTGAGAGTGCACCATAATCAAAATCCAAATTATAGGGGTACCCTGGAATAAAAATTTCATAAATTTAATACGAGGTATACTCAACTCCAGAGGCTAATTGAAGTTAGTGCGCAACAAAAGTCAAGCAAAAATCCTGATAAAATTATTTCATTGATGTATTTGTGTGCATGGTGTACCAAAGGAAATACCAAGAGAATTCAGAAATAAGACAGAGAAAATTATAAATTCATTCTAAGAAGATAAGAAATTAAAAACAACGGCAAAGTCTACTACAATTACAAGCGTCAAATGATTTTCTTGTTGTCAACATGGAGACTTCTAAATCATGTACTATTTAGCTCCAGAAGAAGCTAGATTACTACTAAGTAATGATTTTTTATGGACCAGCATATTGTCAGTTGTGGCATATTTTAATTACTGAAAACAGAATCCTATACTGTATTCTGTGTGTTTGTGTAAATTCCTTTACATTAGATTTGTGAAATATTTTGTGACATCTGAGTTATGCAGGCAGGTGAAATGAATTCCACATAGTTATGACAAATGCTGGGATTTCCACTACAGATAAAAGAGAAAAATCAGCCAGACAGAGCATGACAGGGGATTAGATGAGCTAAAGAAAAAAGTACAGGTTCAGTGCTAATGGGTGATTGCTGGTGCTGGGTTAGGTTGACACTACCAAGAAGCTAACTAGATTTGCCGCATCCGTGTATCAATTGTCAAGTCATAAATCACAGTGAAACCTCTCATAAATTAAGCAAGATCCCAAGGGAAAAAACAAAAAGCAGTATCAAGTTCTGTATAATTTGATTGATTTTCTAAATAACGTACATAAATGTAGTCAATAAAGCAATAAGATCATCAAAAGAGCAAATATTGTCAAACCTAAGTGATGTTTTGTCCTTTCGGTCAAAGCTCTTTTGTATCTGGCCAACACACTAGCCATATAAGCTTCCCGGTCCCCAGTAACATCGTCATCTGCATCAGGCTCTGTGACTTCTAGAGACATGGTATGAATATTTCTTCCCAGAACTATTAGTCTTTTCTCTTTTCCCTTATTGATCTGCACGTCTTCATTGACACCGCCATTGTCTACAACTGCAGAAGGCACAGGATCCGTGACTAAAGATGTTGCGTCAAAATCCTCAGGCAACGGTTCAACTGCTCCGTTGATTCTCAAATCCTCATTTAAAGTGTCAACACTCCCAACCATTTTGTTATCAGCAACACAAAAGCACCTGACAGAAACGGATTGCAAGAGCGAATCAGAAAAATGAAAACTAAAATCCAAATAAAGATAAACAAAAAGACCAAATAGCCCAAAGACAGCTGTGAGAAACCGAGTTTTCACATACGAAACCAAGCCATCACTCTCAAATCCGTATAAATTTAAGGAACACAACCTACAGAACCGCACAACTATTTTACTCTATCAATCACAGAATTCGCATGCAAGCAAGACCGCGCAAAAGGAAACAACATCTATACACAGATCTATTTAATTTTCCTTCGAATACACATATTTAAAAGAATTAATTCTAGGCCATCATTGAGAGCTCAGCCACCAATAACAAAACAAAGATTAACTTTCCAATGCTCAATCAGCAGAAGATAAAGGATTAATAATTCTTATTCAACCATATCTCTAAAGCCAAAACCAGAGCAGCGAGTATTCCTCAAACACTTCGTAAAAAGAGCAAGGAGTTTTTGCTATAACCTATGGCTTTACAGAATCACAGCATGCCAATCACGTGTACAGAACATGCAAGCTGAGAGAACAACGATCTAAGCAATGAGAGATAGCGAAATCCACATTAGGATATCGTGCACGGTTAAATTAAAAGACGAAAATGAAAGCAAGATGCTAGATCTGATAGAATATCAAGAAGAAAAGCTAACCGCAAAGAGAAGCGTTGGAATCGACAGAGCAAAGGGAGAAACGGCGAAAGACTCGGCCTCTGGCACGAGAGAGATGCAATAATATGGGGCAAACGGAGTAACACAACTTTACTTCCCTCCTTTTATATCTGCGTCAGATTCCGAGATTCCGTCACGCGCTTCAACTGACTACCCTACGCACAGGCATGAGTCTGAGCTGGGTCATGTTTTCGCCAATGGCCCTACAAAGATCTCAGAATCTGTGTAAATGAATCCCCTGCAGTTGCTTTTTCGCTGCACGAAATCTGATCCCTTCGATTTATATATTATGATTAAAAATGTAATAAACATGTGAGATGAAAATTATAATGGTCCTTAGATCATAACTGCACCACCCTGCAGTTGGGCTTTAACTGTAGGAAGTCCTCGTCACCCTAATGTGTAATAATAAAAGCCAGATAGAATCTCGTACTATTTTTCTCTCTCTCTTTACATTGTATAATAAAATAAGAGTATGTAAGGACTGTAATTTACTTCTATACTTTTTAGATTTTAAAATTACTTTGCAAAATCATTTAAAAAAAATTAATTTAAAGAGGAGAGAGAAAAGATGTGAGAATGTAAAAGTAGTTCAAATAATAGAAAATTTAATAAAAAAAACTTATATGTGTTTTGGTTGTGAGTTTAATTTAAATATGCATTTTAGCTTGAGAATTATATATAATAATTTTTTTATATAATTTAAAGTTTAAAATAATAAAATAATGTTTAATATCTACTGACATATGTAATGTAATCCCCTGAAAATTGATGCTTTGGCATCTTAATTTCTTTACAGGAATAAATTAAGCAAAAATATTACTATTATAATAATAATTAATAATTATTATCATTATTATTAATTATTATTATTATAATGATAATCATAACATAGTTGCAAAGATTTCTTGGTATTGTAATTATAGATTATCTGTTTTCTATGTAAATAACATTAACGATAATAATTAATATTATTATATAAAATAATTAAAAATTACCCGTAATTTTAGTGTTATTTAAATAAAAGTTTCTAAATAATAGTTATTTTTATTCTTTTTTACTGTTTATTTATAAATGAATAAAAACAAATCAATATTTTACGGTTTCTATTAATAGTTAAATTGTTCTCATTCAATTATTATAAATATTTGTTCTTTTATATGAAAATTCACTGAAACATTTACAACGTCAATGTTATTTACTTATTTTAAATTTATTATTACTTATGTCTACTTTAAATTCTGATGTTAATAAATGATATAATCTTATCTATATGCATTAAAACCTAAAAGGTTAGTATGTTAAAGAACTAAACATTTCTTTTATGAGAAATGTTGAACCAAATATTTTGGGATTGATTTTTCAATCACTAAATTGCGAACATTAAAAAATTTGACCTCTAGATACTTAAGAAATAAGAATTTTTTTTATCACTTATTTTTAGTCGCTTTTCAAATGCTAATATATTTAGTTATTATTTTTTGACATTTAACGACTAAATTTGATGATTGCTAAAATCAAAATTTTTTAATGCGAATACTTATTTTATTTATTGACATTATACACACATTTTCATTTAATGAAATTATTCACCTTGCTTATTTATTATTTTTGTGCCATTAAATAATGAATACTCAGTACAATTGCGTGGTGCTATTCTATAGATGACGGAATCCTATTGGCCACATTCAATAGGATTAATAGTTATTAATTAGAATACTTTTAACTAACTAAGGTAGGTCATTCTGTGGTCTTTTAATTAAACTTTTGTGGTTTAATGTCTTATATCACTTCTAATATGTTCTTGGGGAACTTTTACTTAAATAGTTTTATAAGATCTACATATTAATTTATTTTCTATTCTTATGATTAATTGTTTTATTATTTGAGATTTTAAATTTAATACTATATTAATATTTTTTAACGAGACTCGTGATATTAAATTCTATGTCATAGTAACGTATTTCAATTGCGGGGTTTTATAAAACTCCGGTCTAGAAATATTATTTTTCTACCATTTTACTTGTATTAATTATGACTCAAACTGCTTATGCACAAATACTTTTAATTTATGTTTATATTATTTTTTTCTTTTTAATTTTCAACATATTTTTGTTTTTTCTTTCAGATTTCAATACTACCTTAATAACCCTTTTATTGCTTATTTTCTATCTTTTACTTAATCTTATATTACATATATGCATATATTATAACATAGAAATGAAAAGAATAAAATACAAAAAATCTTATAAAATGTTGTTATGGTAAACTATTATTTAACATCTTAATTTTTTAATAAAATTTTAATGACACTTTAAAAGTAATAGGCGAAGTAATTATTTATTATTGTATAATATAATAAATAAGGAATAACCAAGGTAAGATAGGATATGAAAGTTACATCTTCCTATGTTTTATGTAGCTTCCTCTTATACTTTCTTAATTAATTTTTTATTTGCTAATAAAAAGAAGTTAAATTAATTGGTATTTTACCAGTTAATTTTACCTCACAGAAGCAATATAATTTATTTTTTTTAAAAGGGCAAGGAAAAACTAGAATGGCTACTCGCAATGATAGCGCGTGGACGATGTTTTGACGTCCATTGCGAGGACCCAAATCTCTAGAATGTGAAAACCCTAGACATTTTATCTCTTCGATCTCCGATCTGAAGGATGGGAGTTTCACCGGCGATGAAGCTCCTCGAATCTAAGAAACGAACGGAGGCGCAGCCAGAATCATCTGAAAACCCCTCAGACTCCGTTCCATCACACAAGAAAACTAGGGATTTACCCAATTTGACCGAATGCCATGCTTGTGGCTTCAAGGTTGACGTTTGCTCCGGTAAGAATAGACTCCGAACCCTTTATAGCGAATGGCGTGTAGTTCTTCTATGCAAGAAGTGTTTTGTTTCCGTTGAATCTTCCCAAATTTGTTCCTATTGTTTCTCTGGAATGTCTCTTGAATCATATCGCTGCAATCAGTGTCAGCATTCTGTTCACAAAACCTGTTTTTTGAAATACAAAAATGCTCCTCCGTGGTCTTATGCCTCTATGGGCTCTGAATTTTCTGTCTGTGTGGATTGCTGGATTCCTAAACACTTGGAAATTTCTAGAAGAAGAAAAAGAAGAGTTATGGGTGGTGAAAATGGTGGGATTATACTAGAGAAGGGTAGTTCTAGGGTTTTGCCCGGTGGAAATTTGGCGCAGTCAATGGAGGATTTGGTTGAGGATGCAAAACGTGAGATGAGGGAGAAGGTTGAAGCAGCTGCCAGGGCTAGAGAGGGGGCAACGAAGAAAGCTTTGGTGGCGAAAAGGGCTGTTGAAATTGCAAACAATGCTTTGAGTCTTGTAGCAAATGGGGAAGAGAGTAGTTTGAATCCGCCTCCTAAGAGGGAAGCTTTTAAAGTTCTTGATGGCTCTGAATTGACTTTTGAGTTGCATCCACAGTTCAATAGTTTGCCTAGGATTTCAAAGAGTTGCTGCTTATTGAATACAAGTTTCTTGGATATTCCTAAGCGGTTGTCTTCTAGTGTTGATTCGTCGTGCAAGACATCAAACTCGAGGGATGCTGATTATCGTGATAAGCATGAAGTGTCCTGTGACAATAAATTATTGTCGGACTCTTGTAAATCTTTTTGTGAGCCGTTGGTTTCTGTAGGAACTTTGGATAGTGGTTCTTCAACAGGTCTGAATTTTGTCTGTATGGGCAGAAGTGGCATGGAAACTGGTTCAAAAGATGGTGAGCGCACAGCTGAATCGGAAGGTGAAGGGATCGGGGAAGAGCTGCAGAAGGAAGGGGAGGGAAGTTGTTCTGACAGGATAATAAACCTCAGTGAAGATAGTGGCATGGAACTTGATCGCAAGCAAGCAGATTCTGCATTGCATAGGGAAAAAAGATGCAATGGGCAACCAGATCGCTATTTTTTGAAGTATAGTAGGAGAAATTGTTGTTTGAAATCAAACTTAGATAGTAATCGGTGAGCCCAAAATCGTTAGAACGAGTTAAGAATTACTCCAATATTGGGGTTCCTTGTGAGTCATTGAATGTTTGCTTGTGAAAGTGGAAACTTTAGAAGTCATCCTGGGAGGGAACAGACATACAGTTTTTGTCTTGTTTTGGTTAAAACCTTGACATTGTATTTGCTCTTCTGCTTTCAGTTTGATCTATGAAAAATGAATAAAGTTTTTGTTTAAGAACGTTAGAGTTGACTGGAAAAAGCAAGAATGATATGTATTACTAATTTCATTAATGACATATTGAAAATGATAAGCTAGGCATTGCTTTCTAGTGCTTGGAAGCCTGGAAATAGTATTTCTTATCACACCTGTTCACTGTAATACAGTCATTTCAAGGACACTATTCCATAACACAGATTTCTTTCTTAATTTTTTCCGTCTTATCTATCAAATATTTTACTCATCTTTTTACTTGTGTAAGTGCTTTGGGAAATATTGCAGACAGTATATCCTGTGATTACATTCTGGGCGACCTTATGTATAGAATGTTCAAGTAGGATTTTACATGGATAAGATTCAAGATGAGTGCAATATTATAGGAGTTATATCATTTTGATCGGGCAGCTTTACTATAGATGGGAGTGTTTCAGTAGTTCTTCTGTAGGTTATAAAGTGATGTTTTAAACTTCAGAATTTTTCATCCTGATATGAACGAAATGTTTAACATTCTCTTAGCCTCAATTTGGTACATGGAAAGAGAGCGAGAGAGAAATGAAGAGAGTAGAAGGGTGCAAAAATGTTTATCATTCTCTTAGCCTCAATTTGGTACATGAGATCTTCTTTTCTGTGCGTTTCTGCAAGGTAAAGAGTGGAAAGTTTAACCAATTCATAGTTGGGAAAAACTACACACATTATTAATTTCACACGCATTAAGATTGGTTAATTATATTAAATTTTATTTATATCTTAATTTTATTTTTAAAATGGTATTTTTTAAACGTTTTTTCTACTGTGTGTCTTTGGGTACACTTTATGTAAGAATAAGTTATATTTAGAAAAGTATTAATTCTATTTATTTTATACTATAGTTTTTTAACCTTCTCTTTTCATGTTTTTTAAGCTATCATGATATGACTGTTTTGAAAGATGTAAAGATGTACAAGAGTTAAATTTAAAAAGAATATATATTAAACTGTGTACATTCTTTTTTAAAGATTTGAAAAGCAAAATTATGTGTGACTAACAACATATTTTATATATAGATATAGATTACGTGATCTGATATATATTTGTATACCGGATTAGGTACAGTTCGATAAACAAATGGATATCATGATTTAATTATAACAAATAAAAATATAATTTCTATAATGATTTTTCATAAGACAAATTTATTAAATATGACAATTGTTTTATCACAAAGTAATGTAAAAACATAGTTGTATTATCAATAAATATATATTATTTTTAAAGAAATAAAAGTAAAATATTTTTTTATAAATCTATACATTTTTTAAACCGTCAGCTATTTTGAAATTGTGATAAATTAGAAATCATAAAAAAGGATTAAAAATAGAAAATAAATAAATAATATAAAATTAGAATAAATATTTTAAAAAATAATTTTCCTCTCGCATGATAAATATATAAAAACTAATATAAAAAAAATAACTTCTTATCATTGTTAAAAAAAACTACATTATATCGTATACATATAAAGCCAAAATCATAAAGACCATACATTTCGAGTCAACAAGTTATACATCAACAAATTGTTTTGGAACTTGAGATTCTAATTCACGCCCTGCTTGAAAATCATGGAATCAGCTACCCCGGGAAAGTTTATTACATTTATTGTTTTTAGATAATATTTTCTTAATATTTTTTTATTCCTTATCATATTTATAATCAGTTTATCATAACAAGTAAAAAAAAATATTAATCAAGATAATATTTTTTTAAGTGACTATCAATATAGATAAGAGTTATAAAATAAAATAAATTGAACCTTAGTATAAAAGATAATATAATACAATATTTGAAAGAAAACTCACTATCATAATATGATGCACTAATTAGAAGAGAAACCATGTTATTTAACTTACTATGGTTTTTTCCTTCTAATATCTATTAATGGTTTATCATAGAGTAAATTTTATGTCTTAAAATGTCTCATATATTTCCGTCACTTACATGGAATCCCAGAAATTTAATCGCCTAATTTCATTAAAGAAAAAAGAAGAATGCGTATAAATATCTATAGTAAAGATCAAGTTGAAAAGAAAAAAGGTTGAGACATGTGATCTATCAACCCATCATTATATATATATATATATAACTGTCTTTTATCTATTATAAAAATATATAGTTTGTATCCCTAAAATAATATCACTAGTAATTTCTGAACTCTAATTGGTCAAATAAGGTTTGACCTAAACTCATTAAAACCTATGTTAATCAATAGGCTTGATCCATGCTAAGTAAAATTTAATTGTTTCTTTAGAGTTATAAATACAACTTTATATTTAAGACTTAAATTTGATCAGAAATCAGCATTAGAACATCTTGATAAAATATATTGATGTAATATATAAAATCCTAAATTTAATAGTTGTGTTTTAAAATAAGATTCTAGGTTCGAGTCTTTAATTTTTTTTAATATTAACATAATAACTTAATTAACTTTTCAAGTTGTAAAAATTGAATTACAAATAAAAAATTATAAAAATATGAGTTTTATATAATATTTAATTAAAATAAAACTTACAAAAGAAAAAACTTAAGAGAATAAGACATACTAGTAAAATAATATTTATCTCGATAAAGATTTAGAAAAACCTACATTAGAGATGCTTTAAATTAATCTAATAAATTTCCTACCTTTTACCCACGCTTAAAACTTAATAATATTTAAGTAAACATGTAAATTTGTAGGAATGAGCTTTCTGAAATATATAGAAAAAGATATTTTAAAACAAATAAAAAATAACAAAAGAAGATATGAAATGTTAGTGAATAAGTGATATTTACTTAACAAGAATGATAATAAAATTATAAGTTAGGTATCTCAACCCATGTACAAACGCACAAATAGGTATATATAAATTATTGTTAATTTAAGTTAATACACACAAATTCTTAACTATCATTAGAAACCCTAAAAAATATAAATACTCAAATAGAACGATATTTGATAGCTAAAATTGATTTTGTTATATTTGATATTTTGGTTGGATTAGAAGAAACCTCTAGATTTGAAGACAAATAAACGTCAAATTATTAAAATTTAGTGAATTATATATTTAGTAGTTGAATAAATAAAAGTAGTGGATATTTATGTTATTAACTGAAACAGGGACTAAGTTATATTAGTACAAAAAAATTAGTCATTTAGCAACCAATTTACTATCTCATAAAGATGTATTAATTCAGTCCTAAAATATATATTTTGATTCCTGAATAATTTTGCATCCCTGTCAGCTAAATTGAATGATTTTTACTTTTATTCTCTGCGATTGTTTTAAAATATTAAGCTTCTGGTGCCCTATACACATACATCTTCAAAACATTTACAATTATACAACATTCTATACAATACATCTTCTGAACATAGATTCAGATGCATCAAATTGCTTCTATGTAAGAAAACAGGCGAGTTTGAGAAACCAAAATGAAAGAAACTAAATTAAGAAAATAATATATTATAAGATTCATTAAAAATCAGTTAAAATTTCAAGTAAAATTTTAATACTGAAAAGAACACCAAAAGTTCTTAAATTGCATATAACACTTATAAAGTCATAAGAACATTTATAAGTAATCCATAATGAGTTTTATCCTTAGAGATAGTATTATAAAAAGATCAAACATAAGAGAAACTTTATTATGCCATTATGATTTGTGAAGCCTCTAACATTATTGTCTATGGAAATAAGAACTTTATGCTGAGCTTGCAGAATAATACTCTGAATGGACAAATCTTATTGTTAACTTAAATGATGGTACAAAACAAATGGAAGGAAGAACGTAGGCCACCCAAAACAGTGTCTCACACCACTCCAAGTGCTGGCTCACACTTGCATCAGACAAATTTTGATGCTTCATGTTGGATAAGGATGGCTGCATCACGCACTCTTCTCTATATCCAGTAATTAGAATAGACCAGCTAACAAGTATTCAAATCTGATTTAGACCAAATTGGCACTAACCACCACTAGGCTTCTCACAAATGACAATGACCTTCATTTACTTCTCTTAAATCTTAGAATAAACCTGCTACATGCATTAACAAAATAAAATACAAAGCACACAGTAATATTCTACAGTAAGTATTTCAATTATAACTGAAATTTACTAAAATAATAGCAAGTATTGAACTTTAACTTTGACTTTTACCACGCCGATTGCTGAATAGAAACATTTAATTCACCAAATTTTCCCAGATGAATGAAGTAACCTATAGTAATTGGTAAGAGGTTGAAGTGTGTGCATTTTTTTGATAAAAGAAAATGAATGAAAAGGATGCAGAATTGACTTTGGCAAGAGAAGAAAAGGAAAAGTGGTCATCACAAGACTCATGCACTCTTGAAACGTGGCCAACTTATTGACAAATTGCCGTCTACAAAATGAATTTTTATGTGTATTTATTGCAGCCCCATCAACACCTTTTCTTCCTCACGATAGCATCATTTGTAAAATTACCATTTGTGTAGAGTACACATATCCATTATAGTATATATATATATATATACATATTAGTCTGCTACCTTGTAACTTGTTATATTTCATACACAGTTGCACTTGCAGAGAGTGATGATGGGGCTCTTTGTTTTGTCTCTCTTATTCTTCTCATCCTTAATGGGGTGTTCTGAGAGTCAGCTTCAAGTAGGTTTCTACTCCAACACTTGTCCTCAGGTAGATTCCATTGTCCGTGACGTTGTTAGAGAAGCTGCCGTATCTGATACCTCCATGGCTGCTGTTTTGCTCCGACTTCATTTTCATGACTGCTTTGTTGAGGTCTTTCTGCATAATATAGTAACAATATTGTTTGTGTTTATATGTGTGTATATATGTCTTTTGGTTTTAACGGATAATTTCAGGGATGTGATGGTTCAATTCTGATTGACAATGGTCCACAATCAGAGAAAAACGCATTCGGACATGAAGGGGTTAGAGGGTTTGATGTGATAGAAAAAGCCAAGGCACAGTTGGAAGGGTCTTGCCCTGGTGTGGTTTCTTGTGCAGACATAGTGGCATTGGCAGCTAGAGAGGCTATTGTCATGGTCCTAACTCAACTCACTTAGTTATAATTAGTTAATTCATGCTTTTTCTCTTGTTGCTGATATTTTCTATCTTGAGAGTTTGTTCTTGTAAGCTGCTATTTATATCAGATAATATTTTGTATGAATGTAGGCAAATGGACCAACATATGAAGTTCCAACAGGGCGGAGAGATGGGTTGGTTTCAAATCTTTCACTTGCAGATGACATGCCAGATGTTAGTGATTCAATTGACCTACTCAAGACCAAGTTTCTCAACAAGGGTCTCACAGTGAAAGACCTTGTTCTTCTCAGTGGTACTTTCTCTACACTATTTTTTTTTTTTTTTCATTTTAACTCTCTCTACACTGTGATATCTTTGTCATGCTGAATAGGTGAGATAATGGTTGTTGGAGAGGAAAAATAATATGAACCTTGGCCAAAAGAAAGAAAATTAAAAGGCATGCAATGGCCAAATTACTAAACATATGATATGAAACTATTTTGGCTAATATTACTCTCCGCTTTAGAATACAACGAAAGCAATTGAAGAAATTTAGTACGAATTTGGAACTTGGAAAATTGATGTTGAAGTTGTAGGAATTGTTAGAAGACAAATTGTAATCATACCATATTGTTTGTTAAGAAAAAGTAAGGAACGAAAAAAGAGGAAGCGTAACGAGAAAGATAAAGAAACTTGTGTAAATATATCATGAGATTTTCATATTTTAAGTAATCTCTTCCTATTTTGATAATTTGTCACCATTCAAGAAACTTGACATAACATCTACCGGTTTAATTTATTAATAAACTAACAAAGCAATAGGAGTGTTATAGTACCTAGGATTCTGCTGCATATATTCCATTTATATCTGTTTACAATATTTTTTGCTAAAAGATCTATCACGTTTTCTATGTGTAGATAAATGATACATGTGAGAGCTCTTTGGTTTGATTCATGTCTTTGTATCAAATTTCCATCAGATACTGTTTATTAACAATGAAAAAATACGATAGCTAAAATATGAGGTAACATTTAATTTTTTAGACTAAAATTGTAACTGTAAGAAAAGGGTGTCATCTGAATGGTATCACTCTGTGTGCCAGCTTTCATTTAAATTTTTTTATAATGAGCTTTGGCTTCATTGGTTTTGTTTCACCTAATCCTTTGACCGCTTAAAGTTTCGTATCAAACCCAATGCAAAATAGTGGCAGATGACAGTTCTTATATTACAAATGGAGCACATGCAGAGTTACAGTTGCAATGCACATTAATTGGTATTGATATCGATAGAGATATGTTTGTTTGTCCATTTCTCTTATATTCTGATTACTTGGGAATCTATATGTATTCAATTTATGGTAAATTACATAGGTGACTGTCATGACAGTGACATATATATATATGTAAGCCAACATAATAAGCAAGCAAAAAATAACATGGTTTGGATAAAGATTATAAAATTAAACTTTTTTTTTCATGTAATATTATGATCTTCGAAAATAATCTCAGGTGCACATACAATTGGAACCACAGCATGCTTCTTTATGACAAAAAGATTGTACAACTTTTTTCCGAGTGGTGGGGGATCAGATCCATCAATTAGTCCAAATTTTCTCCCAGAGCTGCAGACAAAGTGCCCTCAGAATGGAGATGTTGGTGCTCGGATAAGCATTGATGAAGGCAGTGAGCAGAATTTTGACATACACATTCTGAAGAACATAAGGGAAGGTTTTGCCGTGCTAGAATCTGATGCCAGACTCAATGATGACATAGCCACCAAGAGTGTCCTTGACTCTTACTTTTCTCCCTTTGGTCCAATGTTTGAGCCTTCTTTTGAAGCTGATTTTGTTGATTCATTTGTGAGGATGGGCCAAATTGGTGTCAAGACAGGTTCCCTTGGAGAAATTAGGAGAGTGTGTTCACAATTCAATTGAAGTAAATAACCAATCAATGATGAGTTGATGCTATATATTCTAATTTTCTCTGTTCCTGTTGTGTGTTTCATAAAAATTAATTTTTATGGGATCTTTTTTGTTACTGGAGTACTTGATGTAGCAGTTATTAAGTTTAATGGTTTATAAAAGTAAAATTCTTATTGTATTATTGTGAGATAATTTTAGGATTAATTTTGAGCTCTTAAATATTATTAGATTAGAAAGTGAAAATAGTTGAAATTCTCAAATTGCATCTAATATTACATTATGAAGATTACAAGAGGATATAATAGAATAAGAGCAAGATGAATTATTATCATTATTATATTTAATATTTAGTGTTTGCAGAATAATAAATTAAATAATAATACACATAATATAAATTATTTTAAGTGATATTTTTAGATTTACTTACGTATAAATTTTTAGAAAATGATCAAACTTACAAAAGAATATATATATATATATATGAATAGCTTTAAAATTGAATTATATTATATTTTTTATTTTATTGTCTTAAAATTATTTATAAAAAACTTAATCATTTACTCAAATAAAATATGAAAAGCATTTCCAGACCGTATTAAAGTTTCTTAACTCACTTTTTAGTAATCATAATAATATCTTAAATATCTTAAAGTGTTTAAAAATTGTAAGTTTCAGAAGAATATCTTAAAAGTATTTAAACTATTATTATTATTATTATTATTATTATTATTATTATTATTATTAAATTTGAATATTTAACAAGTAACATAACTTATTACTTTTATGGTCTGCAGTGTTGGATCGTGTTACCCATTACTTCTTTGGTACAGTTTTACAAAGCCCAACCATGCTCTATGGACTGAGGATTTTAACCAGAGTTGAGCATTTTGAGGGATGAATTAGGAGAACTTGAAGGTTTAACCACATTTGCGTCCCTCTAAAAAAAGCCTTATTTGTCTGTTTACTTAATCTGATTCGTGATCAGAAAACTTATATGATAAATAATTGGATTGGATAGTGAAAATGAATTAAAACATAGGAAACGTTGGCGTTGAAAAGGTCAAAGGGTGATGAGAAAATAAAAGCTAAACATTGATCGTACCAAATATGGCAAATCCCAGTTGTAATGAGTAGAGTCAAACTGGTTTCTAATGGGTATTAACGCATACAATAATAATATCATTGCATTTCCTTTGTTTCCCATGTTTTTATGCTAAGAAAACGGAGAATGCTTAACCAAATTGAGCTCAGGGGTTGTAATGCTTGCCCCAGACAGTAACAGAAGAAAGGGAAGAGGAATCATACGACAGATACAAACAACTGTCTACCTTTTCCTTCCTCATCTTTTTTCTTTTTCATTTTCATCTGAAAACATCTGGCATGAATATTCCAACAAAGACAACATTTTATACATGCCAGAGATCGATATCCGTAAACATTTGTGATTACTTCACAAAAAATTTTCGTTCACAAATCTTAATTACTTCCCTCAGGTGCTCTCCAAGCAGGTTGGAATCATCATGGCTTATTTCTAAAGCATCCCACTTTTTTTATCTTACCATACTGATATGAATATATAAGCAAGTTCACGTTACAATAGTTTCTGCATGAATGAAAAGTTAAGACCTTTGAAATACCATGTTGAAATGATGAACTTGACAAAGTAAATAAATCTGCAGGGTGTGGTGATTTTGAACATATTTTAGCGGGTGATATTGAAGAAAGTGGAGAAGATTTTGGGTGGCAAAAAGCTGAGGAAATTGGAATATATCTAGGAGGTAAAGAAAGCAAAGCATGCCACCAAGCTCAAAACTGAGAAGAGCCCTTGGGGCAGTGAAGGATCAAACAAGCATAGGCCTAGCGAAGGTGGGAAGCAGTGCCTCACTTGCAGACCTTGATGTGGCGATTGTGAAGGCAACGAGGCACGATGAATACCCTGCTGAAGAGAAGCACATAAGGGAGATTCTGAGCCTCACATGTTACTCTCGAGCATTCATCAGTGCATGTGTTAACACCCTTGCAAGGCGTCTCAACAAGACCAAAAGCTGGACCGTGGCTCTCAAAACACTTATTTTGATCGAAAGGCTGCTATTAGATGGTGATCCTGCGTACGAGCAGGAAATTTTCTTCTCTACTCGACGTGGGACTCGCCTTCTCAACATGTCGGATTTTCGTGACAACTCCAAATCTGGTTCATGGGACTTCTCTGCGTTTGTGCGCACGTGTGCATTGTATCTAGATGAAAAGCTTGAGTATAAGATGCAAAGCCGGCGCAGGAAGCGTAGCATGTATAGTTTTGATGAAGATGAGGAGAGGGAAAGAGAAAGAGAAATAGAAAAAGAAATGGTTGTAAGATCCACACCAGTACGTGACGTGAAGTTAGAGCAAAGATCCACACCAGTACGTGACATGAAGTTAGAGCAAATCTTTTCCAAAATGCAGCATTTGCACTTGCTTCTTGAGCGCTTTTTAGCTTGCCGCCCTACAGGTTTGTGATTGCGATCATTGGACGAAAAAAATCTCCTTCCAAAATGCGTCCTTTATTATCTTTCATCTTGATTAATCGTGTTTATTTGATCAAGTAACCTTATTTTTGTGTGTAAATCAATCAGTTCACATTCCTGTTTAAAGATGCATTACTATCATGAATAATCAGAATCTTTCCAATTACTGTTTTAGACATTGCACATGCATAAAGCAATCTTATTGGTTATTTCCATGCAACAGGGGCAGCAAAGAACCATCGAATTGTGATAGTGGCTCTCTACCCGATGGTGAAGGAAAGTTTTCAGATATATTATGATATATCAGAAATACTGAGTGTCTTGGTTGATCGGTTCCCTGACATGGAGGTACAGGATTGTGTGAAGGTGTATGATATTTTTTGCCGCGTTGGGAAGCAATTTGATGAGCTAGACCTCTTCTACGGATGGTCCAAGAACATTGGAATTGCACGCTCTTCGGAGTACCCTGAGATTGAAAGGATCACGTTAAAGAAGTTAGAGGTCATGGAAGAGTTTATCAAGGACAAGTCGGCCTTAGCACAATGCAGCAGACCTGAACTACTGCAACAAGCGAATGAAGAACAAGAGGAGGAAGAAGAAAAGGAACCGGAACCGGAACCAGAACCGGAAGAGGATCCTAATGCAACGAAGGCATTACCCCCAGCTGAGGAAATCAAGGAGGAACCGGTTGAAGAAGTGAAGGAAGAGCCAAAGGAAGAAAAGGTTGTGCAGACAGAGGGTGATTTGTTGAATTTAGGAGATGACACGATGACAAGTGAAGCACAAGGGGATAAACTATCCTTGGCCTTGTTTAATGGAGAAGCAGCAGCAGCACCAGGTGCAACACAAGCACTTCCATGGCATGCATTTGATGAAGAGGCAGATTGGGAAACAGCACTTGTGCAATCAACGACCAACTTGTCCAACCAAAAGCCTACATATGGTGGTGGCTTTGATACATTGTTGTTGGATGGCATGTATAAACAAGGAGAGATGAATAAGGCCATGCAAGAAGTAGGGTACGGGGGAAGTGGAAGTGATAGTAGTATGGCACTTGGTTCAGCTGGAAGGCCTTCAATGCTAGCATTGCCAGCACCCCCAACATCAGGACCTGGAGATTACAATTCAGATCCATTTGCAGCTTCATTGGCTGTGCCACCTCCGTCTTACGTTCAAATGTCAGAGATGGAGAAGAAGCAGATGTTTTTGGTTGAAGAACAGATGATGTGGCAGCAATATGCAAAGGATGGCATGCAAGGACAAGCAGCACTCGCAAAACTTCACTCTAACAATAATAATAATTCTTACAATGGAGGGTATCACTAAAATTACAGCAACTTTTAACGTTGACTAGGACAGAGGACTGGTTTTCCTTCGTTGGGACCTGTCCCTACTCCCTCTCACTCTTTTTCCCTATTCTGAGTGACACAATTTTACTTATTCAATTAGAAATACATTATCAATCTTTTATTAGAATACGAATGAAAAAACACATTAAAGATTAACAATGCCAAGATCGCTACAAAAAATCTAATCTATTAACTGTTTTCTTTCGTTGCCCACTTCAGAAAAATCTAATCTATTAACTGTTTTCTTTCGTTGCCCACTTCAGAAAGGTAGTATTATTCCCCCATAGACACATTAAAAGAGCTCGCCATCTTTACTTTTCCCTGTTCCTAAAAGTGAAATTGGCCTTCTTTCCTGAATAAGTATACTCAATCCAATTCACACGAACCTAATTTTAATTACATTAGTTAAATTTAAAACCCATCCTTTTATCAAATTAATAATGACATTAATTATTCAATAACTCAAATCTTTACTACATACAGTAATGTTTAATGAGTATAACATTTCAATTCAATAACATTTGTCGGTGCCTTATATTCCTTCAGTTTAGGTGCCATTCTCAATTATACAGATAATCTAAATTCAATTGATTTTAATCTTGAATGTTGGATCTTACTTTTAAGATATAAATTACATCAAATAGTGTCAAAATATAATTTAAGTCCACTTTTTTAAGCAAAACAACTAAAAGTTCAACTACATTAGGTTTATTTTTTAAGTACAAATGTCGCCCAATTTTAAAGGCAAAATTAAATAATCAATCAATCATAAACTGCTTAACGTTTCTTGAATACTTAGTTACCTCATTTTACATTTCTTTCTATTAGTTCTTATTACTCCTCTCATCATAAGGTAGAGAGAATGCACCCATGTAGTGATTTTACCTTTCATTTTAATCTTTAGCCACATCAAGTAGGAGAGGAACATTGCAAGCTTATGGAGAGAATGAAAATAGTAACTCCAACAAAGACGGATTTGTAATGCCGCTAGTACCAATTATTTATACAAACTACACTGAATTACAAAAATAACATTTACCTAACATAATTTTGTAGCTCAATTTAATATCATATCATGAATACATTCAACTAACATTTTATGTTTGCTCTTACTTTAAAACTGAAACAGACGATTAGCACCTCTACCCTAAAAAGACAAATTAAAAAATGCTGTGGTATAATATCATTATCCATTATATATATTCTACTCAGAAAGGAACTCAAACTATAAATAATTGTTCGCAATTTACATTTCAGATAATTTCACAGACAACTTACCTAACTTGCTGCGGCGGTCTATCATAAACTCATCAAATTCCAGAAAATTATATTTCACCGAATGGAAGAGCCACAAACTTATTAAAATCACTAAAACTCACAAAACCATGGCTCTTTCAAATCAATGGCTATTTGAACATTTAGACACAAGTAGCTACCACTTCATAACTATATAACCATTCATTACTGTAGTCAAGAGTAAAACCGTTTCAACACCCAAGAAAGTGCAAGGACACTTTTCGGACAGCACTTAACACATACTATCACAAAAAATAGACAGCTATCCGAGGCACCTGGAATAACTAGGTAACCCAGAGGCACAAGAATAGATGAATGGTGCAATAAGTGAAATTCAAGAGAGGGGAAACAAATACTCACTGATATTAGCAATAGTTCTCATTTCTCAATTGCATAACAAGGTATTGCCAAATAATAAAATATAACTACCAAATAAATCCACAGAGAAACAAAACATTCCAACATTGCAGAAACACAAAAGCTGCAGATCCTAATTCCCAACCTAGAAAAGTGATGTTCCCTTGCCCTTCTTGTCACCACCAATCTCAAAGTGCTTGCACCTCTGCACAACGTAAACAAAAACCAACAATTAGCCACATACATCCCAAGCCAAAAAAAAAAAAAAAAAACACCAAACCAAAAAAAAAATGTAACATTTTCCACACACTGACCTTAATTGGGTGTTGGGAGACATGTTTGCAACCCTGACATTGCAACCTCAAGACAATCTTCTTAGTGGTCTTAGCCTATTAAATAAAAAATAAATAAAATATTTCTGTCAGCAAACAAAAACAAAAGTTTCTAATTCCATGGACTGGTAAATAGGACGCAGATACATGAAAAGGAACAAAACGAGTTACCTTCTTGTGGAAAACAGGCTTTGTTTGTCCACCATAACCGGATTGTTTGCGATCGTAACGGCGTTTGCCCTGGGCAGCAATGCTATCCTTACCCTTCTTGTATTGGGTAACCTTGTGCAGAGTGTGCTTCCTGCACTCCTTGCTCTTGCAGTATGTCTTCTTTGTTTTTGGAACGTTCACCTGTTCACGACGATAATAAGACAAGTTCTAACATTTTACCAAACACAACAGAGGCATATTCCATAATTCCGAATCTAAGTCACTTAGCTAGGGCCTTAACATGATTTAATTGATTTCGAAAGATAAAAAAAATGTCTAAGGCAGATGAGATGGTGATAGCATAGTTAACTAGTGATGATGAATAACAATTGAAGCAAACAAAGATGACGGAGAAGGTTACCATTGTGACGGCGCGTGCGATCGAAATCTGAAGACGTAGGGTTCTGTTGTGCGCCGCGAAAATAAGAATGCCCTGCGTTTTAATGGCTTTGGGAACTAGGGTTTACATGGAGGCTGGACTGGACCAGGCTTTATTTTCTTGGAAAAATATTAATAAGGCCCAATTTGAACCATACTTTTTTTTTTCTTGTACCTCCATACTTTCTTCCTGTACCTCTTCCGTATGTACAGCAAACTCACTATTATTTTCTTAATGAAAAATAAATAAATCATATATCCTTTAAACTTTTTGTATTTTATATTGAATATACAAAATTTGTATAGCAGATTATAAATCCGAAATGTAAAAAAAAATTATATTAATTATACAATTTAATATAAAAATATATATATATGTTAAATTATATAATTCGATATTAAAAGTTGTATATTGAATTATATAATCCAGTAAAAATATTTTCAGTATTTTAAAAAAATATGAAGGTGCAGGATAGTGGTGGAAGAACACGTCCTCGGAAAAATATTAATAAGGCCCAATTTGAACCAACGCTCACTAGCTCCTTATCCACTTTTTTTATATATATACTTTCTTATTTTCTATTACTTTTTTAAAAATTGAAATCCTGAAAATAATAAGATTAACAATTAATAGATATATTAATTTTTTTTATGGATTTAGTTCCTCTAAATTAAAGAAAATGTGCTCTACAGAGAATAAAATATAATAATAATCATTGATAGCATACTAAGTAATAGGAAAAAATTTCAAGACTAAAATTAAGATAATAAAGAAGTGATAGAATGAAGGTCTTATTTCAATTTGAAAACATGCATATAATTTAAATTTTTCATTTCAAGTCCTTGCAAAAGAAAAAAAATAATCATTTTAGCTTTGACATGATCCGTGTTAATTTGATGTAAATAGTATAAAAAAACATTCGAACACACTCGATATATTGCTTGAAGTTTATGTGAATTCACCAACAATAGATCATTCGTTGTTTATTTTTATGATCCATTTGTGTCATAAGATTACTTTGTTTTAACAATGTAAAATTTTTTTAGCGTTGTCCAACATCCTTCATGCTTTGTGTCAGACTTAATCTAAACCGTAAACTTTGTTTAATAAGACGTATTTTTGGTTGATCAATGTCAAGGCAAGTAGATGCTTGGTCTTGTATGTTATATTGTTTTACTGCTTTTATATTATACAATGTTACCATCAATTGAATTTAAAGTGCTTTTCTATGAAACATCAATGCCTCTGATTAAAAAAACTTGTGATCTCCATAAAAAAAAGTACATTAAAATAAGCAGTTTAAGTTTTTTTTTTTTTTTTTTTTTACTTTTTTATTTTTTTTTTTTTTTTTTTTTACATTTTTATGATATTTTTTTAACTTCACCATTTAAGTATTGAATAAGCTTTTGCTAAATAATAATTATTCAGAAAGTTAATAGCGAAATCGTTAAACAAGTTTAAAATAACTTATTTTGACATTTATTCATAAAATATACTGAAATAAATTAAAACTACTTTAATTTATTTTTTCAGAAATTTAAATCAGTTTATGCAAATGCATGCAACATTCGGCAACCAAGTAAATGCAGGTCTAAAAATTATAGTCCTTATCTATCGGTTTTAAATTATTTTATCAGTTTTATATTTAACTTTATTTCATAAATAATATACTTTAACATTCTTCATTTATCGTGTATAATTAATTTTAGAATTTGAATGAGATAAAATAATAAGTAAATCATGAGTACAGATAAATTGAGTTAAAGAAGTAAAACTTAAAAACAATAGGTCAATATTAAAATTAACTATTGGGATAAAATAGACCATTAACTACAAAATAGAAACCTCATTCCTTTGTGTATAGCCTAAAAAAATAATTAAAAATGAATGTTTCCACTTTTGATAAGGATAAAATGAAACCCAAAGTACTGTTCTGATCATTGACCCTAAATATTGGTCCAACAAAAATGGTTTGATGTAAAAAATTATAGAAATAAAAGTAAACTTTGAAAGGATCAAGCGTACCAAATATTTAAAATGTTAATTTTACAATGCAATACCACGATGAGCGCATGGTATCATTTTACTAAGTTGAAGCGATCACGGATTTGTATAATTCACAAATACAAGCCGTACATCGATATCTCAACTCCTTCGGGAAGAAAAAAACGGTGTAACCCGCAAACTACTCAAATGTCAATATGCAAATTGCTTGCGTTATGTCACCCCGTGCGCATGATATAAATTTAACATTATAAACCTTCAAACAAGTTATGAGGTTATGCAATGACTTGTAGATATGTTCATGCATACCCTGCTAAGAATGGATCTTTACAAGGCCGAACTTATCCCAGATTTTTCTATATAGATCAATTTTGACAATTCTAGCACGGCCAGTTAATAAGATTGTAAAAAATTTACTTTACAATTTGGGAGAAGAACTCCCATGATTAGCATATGTTGCTAATATTAAGAGAAATCATTATTCTGGTTCAACATTTCCAAGTCAATCCAATGTCAAGACAATTTTCTCGTGGAGACGCCCAATCTCATCCCTACAGAAACCAAGGTCTCCAGTGATCTGGTGCTATTCGCCAGAAGATCTTCATCAATTGCAATTGAATCCTGCAAATCAAAAAAAGAATGTCATTGCGTGCATTTGTTCCAATCTTGATCTTAAGCTAAAAGCCCTGTAAAGATGAAGTGTCCAAAATGGTAATAAATAGAACTACTTATTGTCTAACATCAATTGAATATTTGCATTGCATCAACTATAACAAAATAAATGATGGACTTTAGTAATGTCCTTTTCTCAATGAATATTTGTCAAAAGTTTATTAATATAAATTACATTTAAAAAATTCACAAATTCGATCAGAAATAATTATTACGCTTAACTGGCTCTAAACTCAATATATTTTACCACCAAGAACATTGGCAGAGTAATGGATTTGGTCCCCTTAAATAAACTATCGAATTCAAGTCTTCTGAATTTGCGATGGGAAAAAATGTGATCAAAAGAAAAGACTCCATTAAAAATGGTGGTTCACCAGATTCTTGGTTAGATTAGTTATCGACGAATAGTCTCTATGTCTTGCTGTTACGTTTACGTTTTTTTTATTTATTTATTCATTAACTTGTTGAACTGTTAAGCCATTAAAACTAGAATTTTTCATTAAAACCATGCATAGCAAGTGACAACGCATCAATTTCCATCATCATTTGTACAATCCTATCAAAAATTGAATTTTAAAGAATCAATTATGGCATCCTCCGTCAATCTCAATATCAAACTGTAATTTTGGCCTTTATATAATAGAAATGCCAAGGAACATGCATGCTGAATTTAATAATATATTTTTACTTAGATTCAAGTGAAACATTTAAATTTTATTGGATAGGCTTTTTTAGCTTTTGTTCTGATAGTTTTTCTTCAAATAAGAATGACATGATGACCACAAATCATTTGTATGATATACTAACCATATAAATCAAGCTCAGCAATATCAGGAGTCAAGACCATGTCCAACGAAATAAATTTCAAACATTCTCACGGTAAAAATACCAACCTTTTCAAAAACGCAAATTACAGTGCTCCCACCGAATGAGAAATATCCAAACTGTAAATTAAGCACACAAATGCCACTTGTAAACAAAGACAACATATAAGAAACGAAAAACGGTAACAACTGTAATTTGACATACCTCATCTCCCTTCTTGACATAGTCGCCCTTTTTCTTTGTAAAAGTAATGCTACCAACCATTGTGGCTCCTATTGCAACAAATGCCACCTGAATCCAAATTATAAGATGCTAGTCAATACAGGTTTGCAATTATAAAATGGTAGAGACAATAAACTATAGGAAACTCAGAAAACATCCAAGGAACAAATTCAGAAGGATATAGTCATTAAATAAAAAAATTCAGACTCAAATTAATTGCAATGACCAACCTTTCCAAAATCTTCTGTTGAAATTATTGAAACAACTCTCTTGTTCTCCGTGAAGACATTACAGTACTTGCTATTTACAGCGATGGGATTGACCTGAGTAGTACAACACTATCAGGAAAAATACAATGTGAATTAACAGAAAAAAAATGTGTTTATATATATATATATATATATATATATATATATATATATATATATATATATATATGTATATATATAGA
>Ga0209489_100573_pt1 | contig 70739 bp, 47 predicted proteins | sample SiratrowhiteBW_FD_187527 | JGI IMG/M metagenome (GOLD analysis project Ga0209489, IMG submission 187527) | Root nodule microbial communities of legume samples collected from California, USA - Siratro white BW (SPAdes) (version 2) | ecosystem: Host-associated > Plants > Roots > Nodule | place... | reverse complement strand
TATATATATATATATATATATATATATATATATATATATATATATATATATATATATATATTATTTTCTCTTCCCTCTCATACATTGTATCTGATGTATCCAAAGTTATTGTAAATATGAGATCCTAAGAGAGGGCAGTTCACTCTCTCAAATTCATTCTAATTTTTTTGTATTTCTCTCAAGTATATAAAAATGGCATGATATTTTGTTATCTTGCCCTCTTTAATGTTATGATACTTTGTACTGGTTTGCATATGCAGAACATCTGCTGAGACCTTTCATTCTTATAGATACTGTTTACTTTTGCATAGAATTCATGTTACCTTTACATCTACTGTTCTGCTGTTCCTTAATTATTTTTATTGATATCTTCAATCTGTAATTTAATTTTTTTCCCAGATTGATAGGACAGGAAGGATACCTATGTTGAAGCTTCGAGATCGAGAGTCATATGTCCGAAATAAGACAAAGGAATATGATGATATTGCAATGAAGTATTTATGCTATGTTCTGTTTCTCCTTGTTGCTGGATTTTCTGTTTACTCACTGATGTATGAGCGTCACAAGAGCTGGTATTCTTGGATTCTGTCTTCTCTCACAAGTTGTGTATACATGTTTGGTAAGCACTCTTCTAATTGTCTATGCTATGATTGGTTTTCATTGATACTACCATATATTAAATCATCACAAAGCTATCTAAATTAATTAAATTAAACCGATGTGCTTTGCCTCTGGTGGTATTAATTTTCCTAACCATTGTGACTTATGCTTCCCTAGCAAGATTGTACTGAATGGCTGAATCACTATTTCTTTCATTCTTTTTCTGATGGTTGTTAATCTCAAGTGCTTCTAGGATAGCCGAGATTTTGTGAATGAGTTGAAAAGTTAAACCTTACTAAAAAGAGTATTTTTACATTTGTTTAAGTCAAACTTTATCCTGAAGTAAACATGACTATTTCTGAGTTAAAAATAAATTAGAAACAAAATTAGAATACTTATTCTGATTCTAGTCATCAGTATGCTGTCCTTATACTGAAATAGAATAAATATGAAATTCACCTATGCGAAACACTGCTATTTTTCTTTGCAGCTTTTTTATTTTTCTTTTGTTGAATAAAAATATGAACAACGTTTTAGTTCTTATGTTTTCTTTTTTACCCACATTTTTTCTTATGGGCAAGGAAAAAAATGCTATTTTTCATAACTAAGTATTCCCCGAGGATGTAGAAGTTACTAAGTGGACATGTATGAGAATTCAAACCAAACACCCAGTCATGCACTTGACCAATTTCAATGTCATGATCATTAAATTCACAAGTCTTGTAAACTTCGTAATGTTTGTACTCTACTGGAAAACTGTTGCAGGTTTTATTATGATGTGCCCTCAATTGTTCATCAACTACAAGCTCAAATCTGTTGCTCATCTACCTTGGAGGCAAATGACTTACAAGTTTCTCAACACCATAATTGATGACCTTTTTGCCTTTGTTATTAAAATGCCAACACTCCATCGGCTTTCTGTTTTCCGTGATGGTAAGATTATGATCATGACCACCTGCTATTCTGTGCAACTTGACCTGATAGTGAATAACTGTGTATAAAAATCTTTATTACTTCTTGGAATTAAGAACCTAGGTGCAACCAGGCTGACAAAGCCTATGATATTTGAATGTATTATATAGTGGAAGCTTTGTCTCTTAAATTTATATTATATATAATGATGAGTTTGAGTCCCAGTCCATAGTTAAATTTGAACTACATGGTTAGCAAGCTGAGGGTAAAGTAAAACTTTGTTTCTGAGAAGCATTCCAGAAGAAAGGTGTACCTTCTCTCCATCAGAGTTTTGAAGCTGATATTAGTTTTTAGAGAAGGAAAGGAGCTTGCGTTTATGTGTCATACTTCTAACCTTTTCTTGCGTTCACGAACCTTCATGATTGCCATATAGCTGAAAGGATAACCATTTTTTAATCCAGCCCTTTGTTCCATAATTTTACAAATTTGAATGCCATTTATGAAACTGTATTCTAATTGTGATTTTTCTCTGAATATTAGGCACTTTGCAATCGTCAAATATCTTGTATCATTGTCTTAGTATCTTCTTTTGCTTTGCCTTGCAGATCTTATCTTCCTCATATACTTGTACCAGAGGTGGATTTATCCAGTGGACAAGAAACGTGTAAACGAATTTGGTTTTGGAGGTGAGGATGATCAGGCTGTGGCCGAGACAGACCCTGCGAAGGAAGAAGAGAAGAAAACTAATTGATTTGGTTTTCTCTCAACAGTTTGAGAAATTTTACAGTAGATACTTGATACTGTAGAATTCAAAGGGGATTAATTGATTTTTCTCCCCCTTTTGTTACACATTTGCATTTAGAATTTTGTCTAAAGAAAGCTTTAGTTTAGCCTTGCCTACTGGAATTTTTACTAGGACCAAAGGATGGCGGCTATTTAACTACCGGTTGACTGTAATGGTCTTGCAGCTTTTAGTTTACTCCTCTGTAGCTTTCTTTCAAATGTCTTATTTTTGTGATAGATGACCCTTTTATGTATTATTTTATTCCACTCATGTATTTTTTACTAATTTATCCTTGGTTTTGGTTTATTGTATTGTAATTTGTTAAGCGTTTTTACGTGTAAAACCGACTCAATTCAGTTACACTAGCTCATCTTCCCGAATCTCGGCTGCCATTGACTCCAATCAGGGAGTACCAACAAGAGTGTTTGCTTTTGGATAACAAATAGCTTTATGGGTTTGCAGTCGCAAGGTTGTGCGCTGGCTGTGTTGTACCTGTGGCATGCTTCTCTTTAGTTAGATACGACACAACACATATAAATATGTAGCATTAGTTGTTATAGGTTTGATTACGTGCAACCTAGTAAATCAATTAATTTTTCAAGTAAGGCAATATTGGGCCGAGTTGAAAGGGTCTAAATTGCTATGATGCTATTTTCTCGATGTAGATACATTTTGAATGAGAAAAAAAATTCAAGTTGGTCTTGAATATTTTTTTATCTTTCATGATGCACTTTGACTGCCATAATAAAGAATAGGTCTTGAAACATTCATACCCAGATTGTTAAAAATACTGTACAATCATCTATTCTCAACCCTTTTTGTCAAAGATTTTTCTCAATTGTTAACAAATCAACTATAGGTTGAAGAACTGTTATTTTTCAGCTTACAGCACGTCCAAAGGGGTGAATATATGATAAGTCGATGTTCTCCTTTTCATAAGATCTCCAGTCAAAATTACATAGCCAACAAGATGTACTGGTCCCCCTAGAACCATAAAGATAAGTATTACCTGTACTTTTCAAGTATTACATATTTCGTTTATGTGGCTAATGAGTTTTTTCTCATGGACTTGCTTAAAACACTATGAGGACAAGTTCTTCTTGCACCCTAATAAAAAAAATTTATACCGCAAATGCCCTTGTATGACAACCGGATGACACCTCCATCTAGTTGTTAATTTTTTTTCAAATGACAACCGGATGGGGGTGCCATCCAATTCTCATTTCCAAATCAAAATGATAACCGGATGAAACCCATCCGGTTCTCATAGTCTAAAGCCAGATTCGGCCTCTTACTCATGGTATACATTAACCTCCCAGATTCATAATAAAATAATTAGTTGTCAAAAATATTATTTTCATCGATACTAAGAAATGAGCTACCATTAAAGTGTTCTACCAAAGAAGTCATTACCTACTTACAATTTTTATGCGAAAAGACATTAACATTATTTCAATATATTTCTTCCCTACACATAGAATAGAGTTGCATTTGTTTTCAAATCTCCATTACCTAGTACGTTATAGGGATAACTATAATGTACCGAATAAGTTGTAAGAGGACCTTGTGCCAGTGATTTCAAATAAAGGACATCGTCCTATGTGAAACCTATTGGATATCAAATTTTGAGGGATTATGCGTTGCTTTCCTTAAATGATATGATATGTGATAGTTACCAACTTGTTAAGGTAAGCGTCATTCATTGTCCAGTGTTTATGACCAACGCAGCTATATGGTTAAAATCGTTCTTACCGACTTATGAGAGTAAGTTATAACATTTAGATATATTTAATAAAACAATCTTGTTGATATTAACAAGGAATTAAATTAATTTAATATGATTCTCAAGGTTAAGAAAAAGTATTTAGTAATGAATAAAATGAACAAAGATTAGAAAAAAAATATCTAAGATGAACAATAGTTTAGAAAGAAAAAGTGTAAGAAGAAAGAAGATAGTGAATATTCTGACTAAAAATATTTAGTAATCTTTTTTGAAACACCTACACTCTTTTAAATTGGTTATGTACAAAATCATGTGAAATCATAAAAGTATATGTATATATTTTTCTCTCATTATACTTTAATTTTATATTTCTTAAACTTTATTTTAAATATTTTGAAATTATTTATATTTCACAATTTGAATTCATGTAAATTTTTTTCTTCTATGATTATTTAATATGGAAAATATCTACATTTGTTCAATCTATAATGTAAGAGGATTATTGAGAAAGAAAAAAAAATAGATGTCTATCTAAGATTTTGAAAACCTTGTTCTAAAAACTTTGTTTCATAAATATTTGTTCTAAAATACATCTATTATGTTCTGCAAAATTTATTCCGAGTCTTGCTCATTCTCTTTTTCCTTAATATATCCCAAATAATAAAAGAGAAAGTGCTGCATTTATAAATTATTTATTTTAAAATAGTAAGTCCAAAAGATAAATGATTTTAAGTAATTTTTTTCTCATTTTATAGAAATTAAGAGGGTGTAGGTATGAACCGGATCTAAAACGGTAAAACCAATCGCGTCTCCGTAGCCTTTCCCTGTTCGCGTCTCAAATTCTTGTGGTGATTCTCTTCCTAAACGAAGCCCTAATCGCGTCTCAAATCAAACTACATCAGGTACTGATCTTCTCCTCATTCTGTATGTTTTTCTTGATTTTCCTTTCTTCTCATATTATATAATTATTAAATTTTCTATAATTGAAAACCACCACGCCAGAGCAATTAAAATTACCACAAATCTATTTTATATAACCGCCAGCAGATCAGAATCGAGACGGCGAGCAGAGAGCACGACGCACCACCACGCAGCGAAGCGACGATGAGTTTGGCGTAACCGGAGAAGAGAACGACACGGCCCGGCGAATAGAAACCAGAACAGCCAACCCTCATCCGCGAGGTGGAGGAGAAGAACGAACCTAATCGCGGTGAGTTTTTTTTTATTTCTGCACAAGAAACGGCGATCAATGCCGTCGTTTTGGGTTAAAAAGAAAACCCTCTGGACTCGCTTCTAACGTTGGGAAATTGCTTCTCATCATATTTAATGCTGGGTATATTCAACGTTGGGAATTGACTATTCTTGTTTGCGTGAGCAAAATTTGGTAGGAGATGTATAATATTACAAAATTAAAAAGTGAACATAAAGCTCTAGCTCTCTGTTCAGCTTGTACCTCCCTGGCTTGGATTAAACCACCAAACTTAGCAATAGCTAATCATACTGTCAATTGTGTTCTTAATATTTGACTGTGCAAACAAGCTATTTGCACCACATCAGAAGCGCTGAAGCTAAACATCTTAAATATGGGAACTGTTTAACTTGACTTAGCTCGACTGGATCACTAATTCAACAGAATATTCATTTTTAGATTGAATTGTGTTTCTCTTTGGATTGTGTTTTACTTTTTCATTCCCCACTTTCATCGGGACTCTAGCCCCTTTTATAGCACTTTGTAACACGGGATTTGGTGCTTGAAGTTATGTATAGAAGGTTGAGTAAAACAAGATTGAGTTGCTAGCTTTCTAGCCCTAAATCTTGTTAAAGTTTGTCATGATTTGAACAATTTATCTTGATTTGCAAGATTTTTGTTGCTATACTAATCTGATTTCTAGAAACTCAATATAGGGCATATTTCTTCCACTTTTCTGCTTTTAAAACCAATGTTTAAAACTGATTTTGCAGAAAAAGTAGTTTTAAAAACAATGAGTTTTAAACCATGTTTTGAATTATGGGATTCTAACACATTTTTTAAAACCATTGATTTGGGGTTCAAACACATTTATAAAATCAATAACTGCCTAAAAACCGTAATTCTCTTGTTAAATAATCTGGTTAATACCGTGAGGATTGTATGTGTTCTTTCTTTTCTAGAGTGGATGTAACTATCCATGTCTTTCTTCCCCAAGGACCAAGGCAAGAAGGACATGATAAATGCTATTAAACATAATAAAAAGCTACTATCAATTGATCAGGATTCAGTTTTTGAGAGCTAATTTGCTCTCGCGGCTTCGAATGCTAATATTTTGGTCAATAATTTATGTACATGTTGAATATGCTTGTTTTAGATTTTTGCAGAAAATTCAACATACAATTGACCTGAATTTGGACGGAACAAGCCTTTGATATGTAGACTGAACTTTTTTTCATTTTGGGCCGTGGATAGGGATTTGTGGTCTTGTGGAACTGAGTTCAAACTAAGAATATGTTTTGTATTTTTATGGCTTATGTGCGCCTTTTGTTTGATAATCGGCTAGATAGTCACAAAAGCCATACATACTTGAAAATTATGTGCATTAGCTATGGATATGTTAGTGCATTAAACCTTGTTTTTTGTGACACTCTTCACAGATTGTTTTCCTCCCGTGTTCATGATAGAGTGGTTAAAAAAGTATGACCAAATTAATTTTATTAAGAACCTTCCTGAACTTTTGAGAGGTCCAAGTCTCTCCCAATTCCTTTACAAATTCGCACATAATTAATCACACCTCTCTCAGTCGTCTTCCTATTTATATAACATCATCAGCCACTTTGAGTAGCTAATTGACCCACTTGATTCTTCCCAATTCTCCTACTATAACTAAGGGCCCTCAACTAACACGACCTACCAGGTCACTTCTACGATATTTTTTGGGGTAATCTGTAGTTTTGTTATTGGAGTTTGAATGGGATGCTTGTGAATTCAATATAAGATGCGTTGTTTTTAATTGAACTTCGATTGGATGTAGGAAATTCTTGTTCCGTTAGTAGTATTCGATAAACTGTCCATGGATATGAGATAGTCACTTCTCTGAGTCATAAGTGATCGTTCTTTAACTCTTTAGTAATTATCCTATTAGTTTAGGAGCTGAAATGAGTACTGTCTGTGGTTGGGTGAAGGTTGGGTATGCGTAAAGAGTTCCCCCTTTGTAGTTATGATGGATATAAACTTTCTTCTTTGACTTCTTCGCATTTCCCTAGTTATGATCGAGTACCTAGCTGGTGTATCAGTGTAACGGTGCCTATTTCTTATTTTGTTTTCATTTAGTAGTAGTTGTTGCTATTTGTTTTCTGATCGTTGCTTGGTTAGTTCCCCTCTTCTGATTTGGTGTCTGTTGTAATCTGTTTTGTATTTTACTAGAATTAGAATGAGGTTCATATTCACATTCAGGAACTGAATTTTTGCGTCTTCAGCCTTTTACTTTTATTCAGATTTCTTCTAAATTATTATAATTATAAACGCAGTTGGAATATGCTATACATTACGCTAAAATAATACAAAAAACTTGAGAAACATATAATTTTCTCAAAACAAATTTGATTATTAAGCATTAACATTATTTCATATCCTAAGTTGAACGCAGATTGAAGGAGAATAAACAGGAACAGAACAAGCTGCCGAATTACTCAATCTAGGTCCTACAAAATTGAGAGCAGTCATGGACAGACGCACGACCACCACCAGGCCAGTAGCCTCGCCTTCCATTACTGCCACCACCACCATAACAATTGAGAACTCTGAGCCATCAACCTCTTCATCTCAGCACGAACAACAGCAACCGGAAGTACTTTTCCTCCCCCTCAATCGCAAGAAGAAAAAGGTTAGTTGGAAAGAGGGCACCGTAGACAATGAGTTCATGCAGAAGAAGAGTTCCAAAAAGTGCTGTATCTTCCATAAAGAGAAGCCCTTTGATGAAGATGACAGCGATGAAGATGAACATCCCTCTGACGAACGCCCTCACGATAGTGAGTTTTGCTGTAAGAATCATGATGAAGCTGGCCCAAGCAGCTAGAGAAGCTGAGCGGTCATTAATGAAACCTAAAAACATATTTTGTAGAGTAAATGATGAATTCATTGAACTTAGGTTTGCAAGTCAAGAATGATTTAATTTCGGTTGCGACTATAAAATTACGACATTGAAACTAGAGGATGTTCAGTTTAAATTTTGAGTGTCACAAACAATTGCCTAGTTTAGTAGTGGAAAGTAGTTTCACTAATTTTTGTCATGATTGCAGTGTTTGAAGAATAAAAACAAGAAAAGATTTGGTATCGAGAAGTGTGATAATGAATGTTATCAGAGTATAATTTTTAATAAAAAATTATATTTATTAATTAAAGTTCTGCTAGTATTGAATAGAAAAATTGGGTATGTTGCTTTTTTAATTAAAACTTTTCATTTTTAAGTCTTTTGATTTTGTAGAGTGATACATTTCGTCCTTGGTGTTGACTACGATAATAACATGATTACAATGATTTATTCATCATTCGTTATATGAATTTAGGGAGATGAGATGATTTTATGAAAGTTTATTGAATTTGTTTAACTCGTTATTCAAAATAAGAATATTTTGATCATCCAATACAATTGATTTCGGGTCTTTGACAAATTGACAACTCCACAATGGTCTCATCAAAAGACCATATAAATAGAAGTTTCAAGTGCATAACTAATTCACGTTCTTTTATAGAATTATGATCTATGTTGTATAAACATTTGCTTCAGTCAATTAGTATTAGGCTAAAATACCATCTTATTATAGACAAATTAGAAAAAGTAAATCATTTTTGTAAAATCTCTATTATGTGAAGATATCTTTTTCGATAAACTTTGTACATATTATTTTTTAGAGTTTTGTCTTAAACAAATTTTTTTGTTATAGTCAAGAGTGATAATAAGAAAATATTAAAAAAAAGTGAACATTTATATTTCAAATATTTATATATATTTTTATTTTAGAAAGAGATAAAAAGATGATAAAAGTGATTTTATGTGTTTGTTATGAGTTTAAAATTGTATAGAAAATACTTATAAACAGAAATCTCAAAATACATATCAACTAAAATTTGTATGTAGAATCATGATGTGCTGCATAAACAGTTGCTTCAGTCTAAGTGTTAGATCAAAATATCATCTTATAGACAAATTAGAAAAAGTGTATCATTTTTGTAAAATCTTCAATATCTTTTTCGACGGACATTTATTTGTATATATTATTTTTCGAGAGTTTTCCTCATATCTTAAACAAATCCTTTTGTTATAGCTAAGAGCGGCAATAGAAAAATATTCAAAAAAAGAAGTCAAAAGTGACTTAAAAAAATATTTATATTTTTTTTTTATTTTAGGAAGAGATATTAAGAGTAAGTCAAAAGTGACTTAGTAAAAAAAATATTTATATTTTTTTATCTTAGGAAGAGATAATAAGAGTGACTCTGTGTATTTATTATAATCATAAAATTGTATAACAAATACTTCTAATTAATTTTGAATAGTGGATCTATTTACATATTGAGTATTGTCTATTATGACCGGATATAAAAAGCAAGTGTATGTATATCTTTGCTATTGCACTTGTATATGCTTCTACTCGCATCCAAAGTCTTTTTTAAAACCACGAATTGTTTAAAACAATACACGATCCCCTCCTTAAGTCATCTACCTTTGTTGGCTTACGGAAAGTCTATTAATCATTTTTAAGCTTTGTTCAATCATTCCTTCTAAAGCTAATAATTGTATTTTTTTTTTTAAGTCTTGATATTCATTACTTATCTTATATCTCTCCAACAAAGTTTTCATTGAAAAGTGACAACTCATTTGAAACAGGTTACAAGCTCCACTTGGCACTTGTCATTGGTGATGTCAATTCATTATTCGACAATATCATGACGATAATGCACTTGGTGCATGAGTTTCACGAGTTGGCACGGTCGAGTTTGATTCTAACAAAGAGATTTTGATTGGTATTTAAGTTATCGTGTTTTTAATTAGATTTTGTGAATAGGAGATTGAAGTAGGAAAGGTTGGTGTTGCAAAATATTTGCATATATTATTTAAATACTAATGACATCAAAGAAATGACTAACTTTATCTAATCTCACCAACTAAAAATAATATTTTTCAAAATCGTAAGTCTAAAAAATAAATATGTTTTTCAAAATTGGTTGTTTGAAAAATAAATATTTTTAATGATAGGAGCAAAGAAAATGTTGCCCCCAGTTTGGAGGATTAAAAACATAGAAGGCATTTAATATATTTAGAGAGTCATCTTTAGAAGGAAGTGAATAGAGTTAATGAAAATGTTTTGAATTTCTTTTTTTGCAATATAAAGTTTACTAGATGATGAAAACGAGTCATCTAATTAATAATTTTAGAAAATATTTACAAATACTTTGTTAGTGGATGTATATGCAATTTTTGGTTTGTTTAATTTATAGTTTAAGGAAAAACTTCAATTTACCTGTCATACTCATTTCAAACTTTTAACATAATTTTAACACATTCCTGGAGATTTGTTAGTATCGTCAATATATAATATCATTAACACAAATTTATATAATAAGGAACTTGGATTCAAAGTCTTTGTGTAATATAAGATAAAATTTTCTCTTCTTTTTACGATTAAGCATATCTTTAATACTTTTAGGTATACAAATAGATTCGGACCTTTTTCTTGTTAATTATTTTTGGACCTATACACATCTTTTTTAATTTTGTATACAGGATGCCACTTTTTAGCTTCCTCTTTCTTAAAAACAAATTATTCCTTGAAATTTTTTTAAATGATCTTATTAAATGATTTGCCTTTTGGTCTCCTACAATAAAAGATGACTTTCCTAATTTCGTTTTCTAAAATTAGGTCATCCAATTTCAACAAATGATCATTTGAAAATAATGTCTTTATCTAAGACATTTAGTTTTGAAATGAGAGATATATTTTCAATTTTTTTGTCTTAAAATATGAACTGACACTTTTATAGTTATCTTTTAAGTTCTCTATTTAGTTTTTCATGGAGAAGAGTCTTCCACAATACATACTCTTAAAACTTTGATTTGTTTTGGTAAAGCTTTTATCCCTCTTTTTATTTCTTAACTAAAACTTTGATAAAGGAAAGAGAACTTAGATAGAAGCCAATGGTATATTTTCATAACAAAATATAAATAAGAGAAATCTACATCGTTTATAGACTCACTAATTTATAGACTCATCTAATTAGTGATCAGACCAATGTATATGCTACAAGGCCACTTCACTACTATTTCTTCTTTAGACTCACACTGGTTTGATTTGTTCTATGTATAATGACCCTTTGACTGCTTCTTCCTGCACCTCCATATCATTTTTCTACACTTCTATAATTTTCAAAATTCTAATAATAGACATGAGTGAATTACAAAATTATCCCTGTAGCTATAAAAGAAGGTTTTTCATGGAACAGGTACAGTGTAGTTCTGAACAACGGTGGAAGGTGTCGCAGTGGTGGGAGGTTCCTACGGTGTTGGAGTAGGGGGTTGAAGGCACTTTGGGTGGCCGTCGGTGGTTGTGGGTGGCTGAAAAACAACCACCGTCGTCTTCGTCAAGGTATTTGTTATTCATTTTTTTTTTATTTTCACGGATTGTAGAAACCGTAGAAGTTTAATATTTACAGATTTTGTAAGCCGTAGGTTTAAAATCAAGATTTATGACTCTTACAGATTACACAAACCGTAATTATTTTAACATTCGTAAGAGCTTACGGTTTGTACAACCCGTGAGTGCATAGGTGTATAAGAGAACTCTACGGGTTGTACAAACCGTAAGGTGTTCTGCTTTACGGTTCGTAAAAATCGTAAACGGTTTGTAGAAGCCGTAAGCAGTAAAAAAATGCAAATGCTTTACGGTTTCTACAAACCGTAATGTCTATTACTTTTACGGTTTCTATAGACCGTAAAGCAGAAGTGACTTGAATTTTTATGTTTGTTTTGATTTCTTAATGTGATTATTTTAAATTTTTTCTTCAGTCTATCATGGAAGGAGAATGTAAAGTTTCTGAAGAAGTAGATAAGATATCAGATATGGAAGAAGCACATCAAAGTAATGTTATGGTTAAGGAACATGAATGTGATTTACATTTTTCAACGAATGAGGTAGATGAATTTACTTATATTGAATGTTTTTATCGGATAAATTGGGACAGTGACTTTGAAATTTTGTTATATTTAGGTATTTCTTACTAGAGATAATTTACTTGAATGGGTGCGGAAGGTTGCTTTTCGTCTTGGATTTGTGGTTGTCATATTGAGATCTGATAAGGCAACTGGTCAACAAGGAAGGAAGACATTTGTATTGTTAGGGTGTGAAAGGAGTGGCAAATATAGAAATACAGGAATGATTTGGAGGTTAGCTTAACAGGGACAAGAAAGTATGATTGTCCGTTTAGATTGCGGGGTAAACCCATTTCAAATGGAGAAGGTTGGGTGTTGAAGGTGATATGTGGATTATATAATCATGATCTTGTTGAGACATTAATTGGACACCCTTATGCTGGCAGATTAAAACCTGTTGAACATGCTTTGGTTGTTGACATGACAAAGAGTTTTGTGAAGCCGTCAAATATATTGTTGACTTTGAAACAGAACAATGAAGACAATGTGACAACAATCAAGCAATTGTATAATGCTAGATATACATACAAGAGGTCCCTAAGAGGATCAAGAACTGAATTGTGACAATCAATGATATTACTGGAACGTGACAATTATATTCACTGAAGTAGGTGTCATGAGTATTCAGAGGTTGTGAGTGATATCTTTTGGACACATCCTAATTCAGTGAAGTTGTTGAATGCATTTAGCATTGTCCTATTGATGGATAGTACATACAAAACCAACAAATATAGGCTTCCTTTGCTTGAAATAGTTGGTGTCACATCCACAAGGTTAACTTTTTCAGTTACTTTTGCGTTACTGTCAACAGAACGTGAAAATAACTTCATATGAACATTACAGAGACTGAAAGGGTTGTTTTTTAGGGGAGATGTGTACCCTCAAGTCATTGTTAGTGACAGAGATCTTGCTTTGATGAATGCAATCAGTGTTGTTTTTCCTGAAGCAACTAACATACTATGTCGGTTTCACATTAACAAAAATGTTAAAGCCAAATGTAGAATGTTCGTTGATTCTAGGAAGGCATGGGACATTGTAATGAATGCATGGGGTGTTGTGGTGGACTATCATAAATGTGATGCATATGATGAAATTGTGAAAGGCTTTGAATTTGTTTGTTCATCTTGGCCATTGTTTGTTGATTATGTAAAGAAGACATGGCTCATTCCTCATAAGGAGAAATTTGTTAGGGCTTGGACAGATAGGGTCATGCATTTGGCCAACACATCCTCAAATAGGTGTGTTTCTTAATATTTTTCTAAAAAGAAGTCATTAGTAAATGAATTATATAAGATATTACCGGTGTTTTTTTGTATTACAGGGTTGAACAGGCTCATTGGAATCTTAAACGTATATTGCAAAATAGTCTGGGAGATTTGTGTACTTGTTGGGATGCAATCAACAACGTCCTTATTCTTCAACAATATAGCTCGAAATATGCCCTGACCTCAATGTAGCTCTAAATGGGCCCTGACCTCAATGTAGCTCGAAATATGACGTCCCACAACATACTGAGCTGCCCATGGCATCGCCTCATCATATCTGAAATTCACAGTCTTTTTTCCTATAGAGTGAAAGTGCTCGTAAATCCATGCCTACTTTTTTTAAAAATAAATCAAACTTAACTATTTTCAACAAACAAAGATATATAAAGTTAATTACATTGAAATAAATCAACAATAACATTTTACTTAAACAAGAGTAACGAAGCTAGCAAACTGTTTTGTATTACCAAGACATGCGTCCCCTAATTGCTCATACGTGTATGCTAGAGCAGCTGCTCCCCAAGCCCATTATCCACACATGTCAAGGTCTCTAAATAGTGAAAGGTAGTAAACAAAAATCCAAGTCGCACTCTTATTTGCAAATATAGTGCACCCCAACACATGCAATAAGAATGCTCTAGCAGCATACTCCCATGACCCATCAATGCAACACTGCTTGTATACCTCCCTCAACAAACTCATTCTTACCTGGGGACCCCGACTCTCTTTCAACTCTTCATTTGCTTGACTTTCTGAAACCCCTAATAACTCTATCAACAAGTCTTTTGCTTTATCATATGATAAAGTTTCATATGTCGGGAATTGTCTTACAATAGGAATATGAAGAATAGACTACACATCATCTAATGTGATCGTCATCTCTCCTACCGGCAGTTTGTATCTTTATGTCATCTCTCAACAAAGGCTGTAATTAAGCCTTTGTCAGCAAATTCATACCCAATATTGCATAGAGGGAGCAATCCAGAATTTTCCACAAAACCATACACTTGTGGATGAGGAACGCCAAATTTATTTAATTTTCTACCGTGGGAAATCAACTTCAGCTCTCCCCATTCCTATACAAAACCATAAAACAATACAATTCATATTTATAATTGTTATGTACCAAATTAAAATAAAACCAACAAAACAATACAATAAATTATAAATATTTTACCTCACCAGCCCACAGCCTATATGCAATATGATCAGCATAACTAACCAAAACAAAAGGATCAGAAGGACCTCCTGGGAACCCTACTACATCATCATGACGAGGAACATTCTGAACAATAGCAGGTCCAGCTCCATCATGCCTATCTCCTCGCCTCACAGAGGCTGTCGGTCTCTCTCGACCTTCAGGCTGAGATGAACCTCCTCTAGTTCTCGCCATAATCCTGAAATGAAGCATACATATAAACTTACAATTCACACAAACAACAAAACATAAGTCATTCCAAAGTCTGAGTGACTTACGGTTTGTACAAACCGTAAGTCACTCGAAATTCCGAATGATTTACGGTTTGTACAAACCGTAAAACATCACAGTGAAAAAAAACGCCACCACCGTTGTCCTCCACCACCAATCCACCATAATTACCACTACAATGTAAAATTCAACTTACAAGGATGCTTACCTTCTTTTCAATTGCTTGAATGGGTTCTAAAATGGTGGAAGTGGAGGTTACCACGTTGCAAAATGTGAAAACCGTGAAGCAAGGTGCAGGACGTGAATGGAGAACGAACCAAGGTGCAATAAACGAGTAGATCTGCGGTGCCAAAGTGAGGTACGATCTCTAACAGTGGAGGTGGAGGTGCAGCCGCCATCAGTGGAGTTCGAATGGGGTGTAGAGAAGTGGAGAACGAATGGGGTGCAGAGGCGTGAAGGAAGAAGCAGCATGGAGGGTGTAAATGAAGGTGGAGGGTATTATGGGATAAAATTATTTTACAAAAGGGTTAAATGGTAAATTGGCTTAGACTATGGAGGTACAGGAAGATGATGATATGGAGGTGCAGGAAGAAGCAAGAAGTGGTTTTTTTTTTCCTACTCTTTTTTGTTTTTGAACACTTTAACCTAAAATGTTTAAGTTTCAACTATTTGAGCTTTCTTCATTTGAAGTCTCTTCCTTAATGAGGTTAAGACTTTCTCCTCTTACGCATTCTTTCTTTTTCTACATTGTACTATATCCAACCCTCCTAAGATTACTATGTAGACTTAGAAAGCCTTTAGAATGGTTGATGTTCTTGCTTGGACCTGGAAGGGGTCTTTCCTCGGGTGGTTCTTTGGCTCCCGTATGCTGATCTTTGATCTCCGGTGAATTGCGGGGCGGGTACCTGGTAAAGATGCTCCGATGCCAAAGTCAGTACTCAGATATCAGAGGAATATTCTCAGAGTCAGGCAAAACGTACCTCATACTGGGTCCACATGTAAGGTATTTATAGAGGTCAAATTTGTACGACGACCTTGTAATTGGTCGAGGTTTCTGAGCACAACAGCCTTCACAGACACACTATCGCTATGATTGGTCGATGTTTCTGGGGCCTGACGGCCGCTACAGACTGTGCTTTGCCAATAACTGTCCCACGAGCTGACACAACATGGAAGTTGCTTGTTCTAGCCTTATTATATTCGGACAACTATACCTTAATATTGCTTGGTTCTGGTTATTCCTACTCGTGTGTATATGTCCGTATACTGTACAGGTGTATCCGGATAGTACACCCGAGTATGCTTCGGATGCCTTGTGCACACTATGGAACATCTCGGATATACCCGAGTACCCTTCGGTGCCTTATGCACAGTTGAGTTTATAGTGGTACGAGGATTTGATCTGAATTAGTCCTCTTTTGACGTATTTTTCTATGTATTGTTTGTTGCAATTTTTCATTCATTTTTTGGAGCTCCTTGTGTGCTCTTAGGGCTTCTTCCATTCAACAGTGGAAATCCTTGGCTTCTTCCAATCATTTTCTTCTGTTTTTTTCGTTCTCTTATTGCAACTCTTGAATTGTGTCAAGAATTTGTTGGGAGGTAGAAGCCTCGTTGTCTTCCTCTGGCTTGATTGTGTGCTATTGATTCCTCATAACTTGTTTATGGAGGTAGGATTGGTTTTACCTACCTTACTATTGACGCCAAAATATTTTGATTCAAATTTTTGGCTTCAATCCAGAGCATTCATGTGTGTCCTCAATATCAGAGTTATCTTGTATTTAAGGGAGATCCACTTTAGGGTTTTAGGAGAAAAACTAAAAAATAACTTCTTCATGTGAAATGAAAAGCTTGGAATACTGCAAAAATAAATTTCTCTTTCAATTCTATTGGACCCTTGACTTTTGTTAAGAACACTTCTTTCCAAAATTCCTATTGAGTCCATCCCTAAATCATAGTAAATCAACAACTTAGAAATGATCAACAATTAGTTATTAATTGATTTAATTATTCTAATTAAGATTCCAGATTTAAAGACTAAATTACATACGATAAATCTTTAATTAAATAAAATCATAAGAAATCACATCATAATTCATTATTGGACTTCTTCATATTAATCTCTCAATAGTGATCCAAATTTTAAGAAAAAAAATTGAATATATGAGCTATTTATAATGGTATAATAAGAGTCCATTAAACTTATAATTGATTATATTGTCGACAACTTTAAAATATCATTTTCTTCATAACCTTGATAAGGTAATGATATATATGAATTTATATCTATTTGTAATTTATGATATAGGGAATTTACAAATAACCTAATAAACAACCCATCAGATGAAGTCAATATTTATTGTTTTTATAAAATAACAAAGTTAACTTCATACCAATGTATTTATTCGAAGTTAATTTCATTCGATTGTGTAGTCAACAAAATTCGTTAATGCTTCTCCACGCTGAAATATTATATTTTTCAACTAAGTAATTCTTCTGGACCTCCTATTTAGTTTATAGTAGAACCAATTAAAAAATTTCAAAATATTGAGAAAAAATTGAAGAAATCATGATAATTATGAAAAAAAAAGGTTAATTTACCTTAATATTTTATTTATATTCTTATTATTTTTATCTTGAAATAGTATTAGATATTATTATGTTATTAAAGTAGGTTTGCAAGCAAATAGATTATGATAATTAAAATGAAGGATTGAAAGTCAATGGTGGGCATGGTAGGAAGAATAGGTGAAATTTCGGACCAAATAAAAGAAAGAAAATGATTAAGAATTGGATTGGGAGGAACTGAAAATGGAGTTGGAAGCAGTGAAGAGGTACTTGGAGAAAGGAGTGGGAACATCATCGGAGGTTGATGGCTTACCAGCCAGGTTTCTCGAACCCTTAATAATGAATTCCCTTAAAGTTGATCTCATCGAATCTGGTCGCATTGTCTGTTCTATGAGGATTCCCCAACGTTTACTCGTCCGTCCTCTCGCTCACGCCTTTTTCCTTTTCCGTTTTTTAATGTTCTCTTTCTAATTGTTTTCTTGCTTTTTGTTTTATTAGAACGCTGGCAATTCGTTGCACGGTGGCGCCACCGCTGCGCTGGTGGACGTGGTGGGGTCCGCCGTGATTCCCACGGTCGGATACTCGGGTCTCAATACGGGGGTTTCCGTCGAGATTAATGTTTCCTACTTGGATGCTGCCTATCTCGATGTATCCCGCCAACTATCTATCTCTTTTGGTTCTTTATTTGTGATGTGTTATAATGATCCATTTACTTGCTAATTGAATAATCGTTATTGGGTCAGGTTTGGTTTGGGTAATTGGCTTTTGTTCCTTTAATTGCTCTGCCAAATTCAAATTCTCGTGTATGAATGAATCATCTTTGGACTGTCTGTCTCATTGTATTGAATTGAGTATCTTGAGAGTGTTGTGAGAAGAACATTAGTTTAGTATGAATTCGGGTGAAGAGAGTAAAAGGGATGTGGGTTTTGAATTTCCGAGATTTAGCTGCTGAAATGTGGAGTTTTGACCAAACATGTTGCTCAAGTTCTAGACTTGGCCACCTTAACTTCTCTTATAATTTGGGAGTCGTTTTGCAAATGAGTAACAGAAAGGTAAAAATCTTTATTTCTGTCTTGATTGGTTGGCATGACCTGTTCTTTGAACTATTGCAATACCAATCTGATTGTATTTGGAGGAGTGGAATTTAAGGAGTTGTTTTAGTGGTTCTGATAATGGATGTAATGCAAAGATATTAGTGCAGTAATAATAGTATTGCATTGTTATGTTAGGAGGAGATTGAGATCGAGGCCAGGGCACTGCGTGTAGGGAAGGCTGTTGCTGTTGTAAGCGTAGAGTTCAAGAAGAAAAAAACAGGCAAAATTTTTGCCCAGGGGCGTCATACCAAATTTCTTCCTCCTTCCAGTAAAATGTGAAGTACCAAATATGCACCCAAAATAAATGGTTCAAGTTCAATGTTGTATCGCCCTTCTGTAGCAAATATATCCAAGTGTAACTTCTGATTAAGTTTCCTCCATGTCATGCAGTTACTTCACTACCTTGAATTTTCTGTACACCAGTTCTTCTTATATAGGGGCATCTCCTTATTGTTAAACGATTAGGCCATGTATGCTCGAAGTTGTTCTCCACCTTTTGATTATGAATCTTATAATTTGTGTATATATTTGACTCTAGAAAATAATTTTTACTTAAATCTTCATTTAATGATGGATTTATAAACATTGGGTTTGACACCCTCTAATATTGTGTATCTAGTGGGACAAGGCTCGCTTTTTATTGGCCTTCTCAGCTGTTCTATTCCAATTCAATTCCTTTTGAAATGACTACAAGATTATCGGACTTAACACTCGTTGTTGCACTTCGTTATGGTAATATTATAATTTATTTCTCTCGTTTTATTTTATACAAATTAGCTTGTACTACTGGTCCATTTGAAACAATTGTTTCTAATGAACGAGTAACTCTTGTGAGATTCAATTGTCAGTGGAAAAACAAACCAGTTAAACAGGCATTTCCCTGTCATTGTTTTCACTCTTGTTTTAAGGTTCTAAAGCATAAACTCTTAATGGATTCTTATCATGCTGCGTGTGTAAAAGGTAAAGTGAACATATAAAGCGGTCCAATTTTTTTCCATTTCTAAAACTATACATGTATTGTATGCTGCCAATTCGTGCTGAGGTAGGCTTCATGCAATGGATCACCATACAGGTAACCATGGTTCTATTCATAAATGCAAGTTTTGGTCAGGCTACTCAAGTTGTCCATAGTTACCAAAGTTTTTTCTTGTTCAAAATTTCATCACCAAATAATTATTCAAGGTACAATTATTTAATCAGACCCATGTCCTATAATTCCCAGAGCATCTCTGAAGTTGAGCGTGCTCCTCATGGTTCGCCTGCCGATTCCTCCATTGCCCTTTCTCATCATGGCAGCAAATTCCCCATAATCTATCTGTCCGTCCTGCAAAACAAATCTTCCATTAACCCAACGAACAGGTTGGCAACTTTATAATAAGTGTTGCAGAAACTTATGGCAAGACAAAAACGAAGACTTACGTTGTCTTGATCAATTTCCTTGACAATTTCATCAATATGGACATCCTCCAAACCGAAATCCTTACAAGCCTGTTGTATCTCATCAATGGTTATGTAACCACTTCCATCTTTGTCAAAATAGGAGAAAGCTGACACCAGATTTTCCTCTCTCTCCAACTTATTTAAGTGGACCGTAGCAGCAATGAATTCACCATAGTCAAGTGTCCCACTATTATCAATATCTGCCTGTAACATGCAAGATCATAGGTCTCGTTCAACAGTTAAATATTGAAGCCAAAAACAGCACAAATAATCCATGAACAAAAGCAAATGGTCTTACTGCATCCATGAGATCCTTGATTTCAGACTCCATTAGATCAGATCCTACCCGCTTTAAGCCTTCTTTTAGCTCATCAAATGTTATAGTTCCACTGTTATCTGCATCAATCATTTTGAATAACTCCTTCAGACCACCAATTTCTTCCTCGGAGAGCCTCTCCGCAATAACCTAGAAGTGAAGCATACAAACTATTAGGATTTGGCATGGAAAACTAGGAAGTTTTAACTTCCCATTCAAGACGAGTTTCTGATAGAGTTCGAAAATCAAGTCATTAAGGCAAAGCTTAAAAACTTGAAAAAATTAAATACTCAACCTAAGAATCACAATTATGGCCCAAGGCTGGGAAGAAAGTGACAGCAATTCATTTTTGTTGATTTATGACAATTCAATTGAAGCCTAACATAGAAAATTGGCAATGATAAAAAAATCAGAAAAGGAGCTGACGTAAAGAAACAGTTTTAGATAATAAATAATCATGCCAATTCTAAAACAAGGTCAAGTTCCTTAGAACTGAAACCCTGCAATCCACATCTTCCAATTTTAAGGTTAATGCATGAAAAATAATACAAGTTTCAGGTTTAGGATGCCTTTGGTCCGTATCGAAAACTCATATAGGATGATGCAGTTCATAACAGAGAACCAAAACTAAAAGAAATCAAAAGAATGAAATTCGTCTAACTGATGACAGCTGCTGATAAAAAGACATTACTGACACAATGTGGCTGCTCCACTTCATTCATACATATATCGGATCCTGGTTCTAATGTATGTATAATATGCCCTTGGTCTTGCATTGGTGATAAGGGTGGTTAAGACCCTGAGCAAGAGTTAATCTTTATTTTAGGTGTTTCTAACAACAGTACAACGTGTATATATAACAAGCCATTAATCATATTCACCGTAAAAAATTGAGGGAGCCCAAAATAATAAAAGAAAAATGATTCTTAATATAGTTAATTATAAATGTTTTTCTGTCAAATTCTTCTTTCCGTTAGACCAAAAGCAGACTAAATAAAAAAAAATTAAAGAGATTTATACTAATGTTGTACCAAAATATAAAATAATGACAACTCATACAACATAAAATGCCAAAAGATTTGAAGATAAACAATATACATACAAATATAAGTTCTTGTTATGACAGTAGCTACACCACATTACTCTGCATAAGATACCTCTTATTATACCAAAAGCCAGGAACCAAAAAGAAAAAAACTACTGATTGTTATATTTATAAATTATCAAGATTAAAACACACTGGTTACATGAATATTATTTTTTATAAAAATAATCACAACATTTAAGTAATCAGACAACATTAAATTGTACGTTTCTTTTACTTATTTTTTTCACTCCTATTAAAATACCACGCTTCCTATATATATCTACACATGTAGAAAATGATCAAATTATACTGTGGTAACTCCAAAAGTATTACACCATCTTTAACCCTTCATTTTATTACAATCTAATAAATAGTATTCGTATAATCAATTTAGTAATTTACGTTAGCAAAATTCATCTTCAATCATAACCATGCCAAAATGATCCATTGCCAAGATCTCACTATACTTCACATTGCAAATGAAAATACCCATGCCCACGATGAATGAGTAATGATATTATGAATTTTAATTAGTAATTAAAAACTGAAAACGAGTAATTTTCTAAAATTAAAATTTAAGAGAAATTATTTATAAAATTAAAAAAAAAAATGACAATGGAGATTGAAAGCTTCTAGGAAGTGGCTGCATTCATTCATCTCCCCCTGCATTATTCTCATGCATAGTAACTAATTTTTATAATTTTCAAAAAAAGTTTGGGGTATTCGTAAGAGATTATATTGTTTTTAAATGGTCAGCACTCAGCACACAGAAATATTACGCCCAACTAAAAAGTTTTGCAGCCTTACACGCAAAGCCATCTTTTTAAGTTTATTCATTGCAGAGAACTGCTTCAGGCGTGATAAAACAGCAGAATCAAGAGGCTTATCTGGTGCAAGGTTGTCATCAACAATCCATGGGTGACCTGAAACAAAGTGCCACAAGTTTGAACCCCTTTCCAATAATTGTGAAAGTATTCATACAAATCATGCTAGTTGCTTGCTCATTATAAAAGTTTAATAGACTCACAGAGTACTTTGTGAGCTGTGAGCCTTGTTTTTGGATTGCGATCAAGCATTTTTCGAATTAGATCCTTGGCACTGTCTGAAATGCTGGGCCATGGCTCGGACTGGAAATCAAGTCTTCCTAGCAAAATCTGTCGGAAAATCCCCTGCTCAGTTTCTGGAGGTCACAAAGTTGGCAGAGAAGTATCAGCAATGATGAAGGATACACACGAAGAAAACAATAACATGGCTACATCTACAATTGATAATTTAATTTGAAGGTGACATGTAACTACCAGCCCAAAATGGTGGCACCCCACTTAATAAGATGTACAAAATAACACCAGCACTCCAAACATCTGATTCGGGTCCATAATGCTTACGCAAGACCTCTGGGGCAACATAGTATGGGCTTCCAACAACGTCACAAAAGGTCTCACCTGAAAAGTACATCACTGTGTTAAGCATGCATAATATGGAAGGGTTTCCAGATGATCTGGTAATGAATGAAATGAAGGACGGTGGAAAATTCAAACTGTAAGTAAAAGACTAAACTGCATAACTTCAGATTTAATTTTGAACATTCGTAATTATCAGTCACCAAGACAAAAAAAAGGTTTAGTTTTGAAAACTGTTTAAATATAATATGGCACCAAGAAAAAGAAAAAATATGCATATAGAAATAGAGACAGAGAGATAAGGGTTTTACATGAAACCCAAAGACACATACATGGCCGTTTTCAAAACTTTAAACATCCAGAAGTTAGAATGCCAAAAGTTCATGTCTTTAGACAACTTACAGAGGACAGAAGTAGGTCATTCACTACTCTTGTTTCAGTTTAGCACCCCCTTCATTTTTTACCAAGTTAGACCCAGACCATTTCTAATATGGTATCAAGAGTTTGATGCTTACCGACCCCATACTTCTAACAGATGAACTTTAGCACAAGGGAGGTAGGTGGGCCTGTGCAATATCCATGCTTCAACACCAAAGAGTTCTTGTGTGTGGGAGTATATATTTGTAGTAATATAAAACCACTCAACCGTCTTCACCTAATAGTTTAAGCTTTTTCGAAGATACATTTAACAAAGAGCCTTCATATCCCTAGTAGTCTAGAGTTCAATCCCTGCCATCCACATTCTTCTAATGAAAAATTGAACTTTAGCACAAGGTAGGTGGATCTCCACATTATCCGCATCTCATGCATAAAGGAGCAAAGGGCTCTTGCATGAGGGATTGTGTTAGACATATACTAAATCATACATCATTCATATGTATCAACTAATAACTTAAGCATTTATGGATTACTGGTTCGTGAGATACAGCATATTGCCTTTCTGACTTAATCTCCATTTAACCCATAAAAACAATAAAAATCAAATCCATTTTTATATATCTCTGAAAACATAAAGATCGTGATTTCATTTCAATCTGCGAGACAAAACTAGAATTGATGACATTGGTATTAAACTGTATCTGTATCTAACAGGACATGGATTTTCAACCATCCACTTGGAATCAGATTTATAACATTAGTGAAACTTCATCAACAGTATGCATTACTATTCAAACCAACAATTGCTGCCTTTGCAGAAAAGCTTAATAAATAGGCTTATATTATCATTTAATGAAAATCTCAAGAACCACTAGGCCAAGAGGTTTGACTTCACAGCATATTTTTCATATAAAAAAGAACTCAGAAAACACCAAGCTAGAATTAGCTACTGTGAAGCATTCCAAAATATGAATTCTGTATTTCCCCTTCAAACCAGCAACAGGCCGCCAGAAATAGATCGATCCAAATTAAAACAATGACTAAGCATCAATCAAGGGAAAGATAAAAAATCAACCCGAGAAGCAACAAATTCTGTCAAAGTGCTCATCGAGTTTAAAACCTGAGCTACGGTTAACACACACAACGATTTCACTTCCTGATGAAATTGAACGCATTCACATTCATCCTTAAATAGGACCCCATTGACAAGTAAACAGCAGAAGCAACTCCGATTCTAACGTTTACCCAGATCGCCATAAACAGCAAACGAGAATGAGGAATGAAACAGATCGGAAGCTAACCTGGCTTATAGAAGACAGACAAGCCAAAATCGGTGGTTTTGAGCTTGGCATCTTCCTCAACAGTGTCGAAGAGAAAGTTCTCGGGCTTGAGGTCCCTGTGCATGACTCCAAGCGAGTGACAGGCCTCGACAACCTCAAGAATGGTCTTGATGAGCTTGGCGGCCTGGCGCTCACTGTAGTGGCCCTTCTGGACGATCCTGTCGAAGAGCTCGCCGCCCTCGCAGAGCTCCATGACGAGGTGGACGGAGGAGGCGTCCTCGTAGGTGCCGTGGATCCTGACGACGTTGGGGTGTTCGGAGAGATGGTGCATTATCTGAATCTCCCTCCAAACGTCATCGTAGTCCTCCTTGCAGAGAAGCTTCCGCTTGGGGATTGACTTGCAGGCGAAGGTGCGACCCGTGGCGTTGTGCGTGCAGAGGAAGGTGGTGCCGAATTGGCCCTGACCCAGCTTCCGCCCCAGCGTGTACACCTCCCGAAGGTTCTCTGTGCGGTACGGCAGCACCCACGCGGCCTTCGGTGCACCCGCGCCACTGCCCGTCTGAGACTTCGACATTGCCAACACTCTCTCTCTCTCTCTCTCTGAGTCAGAGTCAGAAAAAATGATGAAGAAACGAAGACCCGGTAAAAATTGAAAATAAATAAAAACTATTTTCTGCGTTTTTCTGAGCGTGACTTCAAGTCTTACCAGTTAAGATACGCTGTGGTCTGATTTTTATACTACTTTTCTGTGTCGGAAGTTACCAACTTTAAGGTTTCACCAAAAAAAAAAAGAATAGAAATTAAAATTAGAGATAATTGTAAGAAAAACTGTTTTCCTAAAATTATATAAAAACGCATTTTTATTATTATTATTATTATTATTATTAATCTATGTTTGACAAAAAGTCAAACTCCAGATAATTTACGGAGAAAAAGTATTTTTTTGGTATCCGTTTTATTGGTTTCTTCTTCTTACTTTATCGATATGGGGTTATAATTATTAATGGAATGCTTTGAAAGCAATGAATTCAAGTTTTGTATTGATGGTATCGATGGATTAGGAGTTTTCGTTCAAAAGTGTAATTAATGTATTTTTGTTATGATTTTCCTTGTGAATTTCAATGGAAACTTTCTGTTTCGAATAATTAAATGGTTGTTTACATGGTTTTGTTTATGTGAGAAAGCTTTTTGTAAAAATCACTTGGACTTTTTTTTTATACCCAGTAGATGTGTAAATGAGCTGGTTAGTGGTCATAAGCACGTTTTATGAAAAAAATTAAATAAACATTAAGATAATTTTGTCATTTTTTTTATTGTTTTAATACGTTTAAACGTTTAATTAGTTAGCATACCGTGTACTGGGACAGGCTTAGAGATAAACTCGTATGTGTTGCTGACAATATATATATTTTTTATCCGATTGATAACGGTTGGTCTTTAAATCATTAATTCTTTAAAGAAAACTATATTAAAGTGTTGAGTTATTTACAAAATGAAATTCTGATTTAAATTCTACTTGTTTTCTAACTTCAATTATAGTTTGATAGCAACTGCTATTTAAGAAAAAAAAAGTTCATGAAATCTAAGTAGGATAAACTTGCTTGTGTTTTCAAAATAAATCAAAAGTTATTATTTTGGCAACACAAAGAATTTTAAAATAATTAATATAGTTCATAAAGATAAATATTTTAAATAATATTAAATATATTAAAATTTATCTACCACAAAGAAATAAATAGTTTATCTTATTACACAAAAAGGTGTATTTGAAGCTTTTATCTATACTTTTATGAATTGTTAACTGTTTTCCTAAAGAAGAACTATATCATATTTATTTAGCTTGTTGATTTTAATAGATACTTAAAGTCCGTTAGTAACATGTTAACTCTAAAACAATATTATATTTGACAGCAATTATCAACTTGTATGCGTATAAGTTTGTGAAGAAATTACTTGAGAGTTCAGGCACACAACTTAACAAGCAAAATAAAATTTAGGTATAATTTTGCATTCTCGATATTATATTTAGAAAAAATATTTTCACGTGTTTGATATTTTTTAAATATATAAAACCTAACTAATTAAAAGTAAAAAGAATGAAAATAAGTTATTATCATGGACAATAATTTATGTTCTTGAAATATAAGATACTCTCCTTCGTATAGATTTGAAGATTGACAATGTATTTTTTCAGATAATGAATATATCTGAAAATAAATATTAATATGTTTGACATCTATAAATATGAAAAGGGGTTCATGTGAGAAAATTTAAAATATATATATATATAAAAGATAATATAATTCAAAAAGTTCAGAAAAAGAACAATCCAAACGTATAAGAATGTAATTTTATGTGTTTGGTGATGTGCTATGTGATTTATTTGCTATACATATCACACAGAAAAGAAGGGTAGTGGTCACATGCTGGCTGAAAGAAGACGAAAGTCCGAGTTACAAGTCGGTGTATTTTAAATTATTTATGTTTCATTTTTAGAAAAAAAAATGACTTACTGAAATTTTTGTCCCTCATAAAGTTATAACTTTTTATGCCTTTCATAAAAGTAATGTTATCAAATTCTTTTTTGTTAATCTTCCTTTAGTTTTTTACTTGTAGTTTGTCCTATTAAACACATGGATGTCTTACTTAATCTATTAAGATTTATTTCATTTAGACTATAATGGAGAGTAAATTAAAAATATGCAATATTTAACATGATTAATAAACTCGTTATATGTTGATTTGTTAAATGTAATAGATTTGGTTTGTAAAATTAACTTAAAAAAGTTAAATAATTAAATTTAAAATATTTGAGGATATATATATGTATATATATATATATATATATATATATATGTATATATATATATATATATATATATGTGTGTGTGTGTGTTTGTGTGTAAATTTTGTTGAAAGAACACATGTGGTATATGTCCATTTGTGTTCATAAAAAATCTAAGGTAGTTGCTTTCTCCACTATGTATATTGTTTCCTGCACTTAACAAATGCTCAAATTTTTATTTTAAAATTTATTTATTAAATATCTTTTTTTCCATAATGATGTATACAAATAAATGCAATCAAGTAAAAAGTTGTTAACTTCTCTTTTTCTTAATAAATATTAACAAATTTTCTTGATAAATAATAAAAAAATCTAATAAATATTAAGGAATATCTATATTTTTTTAAGTAACATTGAATTAGTTATCAAAAAACTAAATATTTGAAAATAATGTGTTAAACTGAATTTTTAAAATTAATCATATTAAATTGTAAATATCTTAACAACATTCAATATTATTTTTATTATTATAAAAAATAAGATATGAGAGAGATATTTATGTAAATATGAGAAGAAGATAAATTATTTAATATATAAAATAACAAGGACATATTTTAAGAATTTGTTAAGTGCAAGAAGCATTTTGTATTCTGCATGCCAAAATTTAAACTGAATTGAATATATGACCATTGACATAAATTTATACTTTTATTTATACGGTTAGGATTAAAATAAACGTATATACTTTTTTATATAGCAACACCTAACTTGTTAATTAGTCTATATAATTATATATTTAACTCGAATTTCTATTCTATAGAGAAAATTTGAAAATATGTTATATGTTAATACTATATTCGTTATATTTGTTAACAGTTGTTGTGAGTATTGAATGGTGAAGGTACATATATAACTAATAAGAAGATTTGATATTTAAAGTATGAGTTACTTACATCTTAAGTAAAAATAATAAAGTTAAATAATATATAAAAAAAATTTTAAAATTCATCATCACATGTTGGAAGTAGTATATAAGTATTTAATTCAAGTTTTATTATTGTTGAATTTTTTTAGTGAATCTCTTTTTAAGAAAATTATTAGTAATTTCAAAACTAACGGTTTGTTTTGGTGATTAATTTGGAATCTTTCTTAAAAAGACCTATTAATTTTAACATATTTAGTTTTATTTCTTTTTCTTTAAAAGAATAATATAATAAGATAACTTATTTTAAGAAAAGAGTTTAGTTCCTCTCTGATGGAATAGTGTACCTTTTGAAAATGTTTTTGATTTCTTCTTTAGATAAAATTTGGAGAAAATTTGTGGAAGCTTTGATTAAGGTAGATATCTCACGACATTTGAAAAGTGAAATTAGAATTTAGATTTTAATGGAAAGTTAGGCTAACGTGAAATTAGAATTTAGATTTAATGGAAAGTTAGGCTAACTCACTAAGAGTCTAGGTAAAAGTCTAGAAAGATATTACAATTTAAGAATAAGTTAAAGCATCAATTTGACACAATTTTATTACTCATTTCAATTTAATTTTTACAAAATCATGATACCTCTATTTATAAGTATCTCAGATATTCAAGGCTCACAAAATTAAGTGGAAAAATTTAAATTCTGTCAGACATTCAAGGCTCACAAAATTGAGTGGAAAAATTTAAATTCAAAAGAATTTAAAACCTAGCTCATAAAGTCCTCTCAAATGAAAGTATAACATGTATTACTCATGCTCTCTATGCGTGTTCACACCTTCTTTGCTCCTTTCCATGTGTCTTACACTTCTTTAGACATCCTAGCCTTTATATTAGGCTTACGAAAACTCAATTGTAGTCCTAGATAGACTACATTATCTAATTATAATCCTAATCTACTCATAACACAAATACAAGATCCAATGTTTTATTATAATTGGCCTAAATATATGATCCAATTATTCTACACTATGTGACCGGATACATTGATTATTAAATTCTAAACTACTTAATACATATTTACATAATAAAATTAGGTTAATGATGATAAGACTTGCTTCTGTTGAAGTTGAACTTTAGTCTTCTTATATCCTCCTGATCGTAACTCTAGTTATTATATTTGGTAGATTATAAGTCTTTTATTCTATACTCCATGTCTTGTACAATGATCTCCGCAAACATTAATAGCCTATAGCTGAAGGTCCAAACACGTCTAAATATACTCATTCTTTTTGTAAGCTTATAATCAAGTCTCTAAATATTTAACATGTGTATTCTTGTGATGTAATTAGATAGATTACCATCACTTTACGTCGGTATAGATGTTAATTTCACGGATAGTGTTATATATACATAACTAACAAGTAAGATAGAAATTATTATATATTAATTCTAAATATTCAAGTTGGAAATTTTTTAATATATTAAATTTATAATAAAACAAAAAACAATGGCTAGGTCTTCAGTCTTTTCGAATTTATTTTCAACCAATAGTCATACAGAAAAATAAGGCAGGTGTGTGCTTAGTTAAGGAACATGATTTAGGGCTGAAAAGACACCCTACCTTTTGATAAGGAATGAAATTTCAGCAATTTTATCTGCATGTGCGGAGCATGGATATATGGGTGATACATTAATTCATGAGATAAAGTGGAGCAATAATCTATTTTCCTTTTCATTTATGACCTGTGAAAAATCAGACATTTTCTTTGCTATTATGAGAAAAGAAAAAAGAACCACAGGTATGTTCCATAAGTCTGTTCTAGTAAAAAGTTGATAAATCTATTCACCAAAATTATACCCCGTTTTTATGGAAGAAGCTACTTCATAAATCCTATTTTTTTTAAAAATTTGAATAAATACACAATTTGTATACCATGCATGAAAATGGCCCAAGTTGAGCTCTTTGGGTTTGGGGGTACATTTTGGCACAGGTGGTTTTCATTTAATGGCTTTTGGGATGGGAATTTGGCATATTCAATGTATCAAACTCCCAGGTCATTTTCAGGGTGTAAAGTAACATGCTCAGGCAATTGAAGATGTTTATATAAGATCCTAATAATTTTGAAAATGACATATCTTTTGTGAAATCTATAGATTTAAATCATTATTATTTCAAATTATTCCAATACAACATTTTTTAAGTAGGTTCTTATTTTTTTTTTGTCTTTAATATTTTCTTAACTTAAGATAGAAATTTATTTGTAATGTAATTATAATTAAAAATTAAATATACAAATAAATAAGAAATACATAAATTTGTCAATACTCAAATTTATCCAGATATTATATAAAATATTGAAAAAATAGTAATAAAAAATGGAAAAAAATATAAAATATTAAAAATAATAAAACAATAAGATTGAAAAACTAGGAAAAATGTATTTCAATGATAAAAGATATATAGTACACAAAATTAAAAGAAAAAAGTTTTTTATTGTATTTAAAATAAATAAATAATTAATTTATCTATTTTATTTTATTTTTATATATCTGCTTCATCTTTTCTCCTCCATCTTTTCTCATTCCGCAACCTAACCTCAACCTCGCCTACTCTACACGCATGCCACTTTCTTTTATCACCTTACAAGCAGCAATGCTTCTTGTATTGGTGGCACACTCACACAGAAAAAAAAAAAGGTTTTGGTATTGGTTGTTCAGAGTTATTTTGTCTCCTTCACCCCTTTTAGGCTCAACCCATTAGGAAAGTTTGGAAACTAGCTATTTTAACGTGAGGATTGTTTTAGGAGGCATGAAGTTTACTATCAGATCATGCCAAAAGACTTAATCAGAAGATTATAACACTCACATTAAAGAAATAATTTAATTAGGATTTTCAGTTTATTTTGATTATGACATATGAGAACATTATAATATATAAGGATAAGAAAAATCAAAACCTGAAATAAAGATTAGCTTTGATTTATTATCCTGTTCGTTTGTTCCTGATCAATGACCTATCTGCAAAGAATGAGAAAGAAGAGTGTGTACAAACTGCTTCAAGGTCAGAAACATATACAAAGAACTGTCTTCTTTAATATTTAATAGGACAGAATAAAAAGACTGACCTTGGGCAGTTGTAGGGACTCTTATATATATTATTAATTAAAAATAGACTCAGCCCACCTATTATTAGTTGACCCAATAAATATTTCACATATTATAAATAATATTATTTTATGTAACCAAATAAATAATAACAATAATTGTTACATAATATTTTGGCAAATAAGTTAATCTAGATAAATTACTAATTTATGTATATCCACAAAATAATTAATTCAACAATCTCCCACTCGGACAACATAAATTAAATCCCAATATTGAAAATTAATCCAAAACAACTCACAACATGTGACCACAGTAAAATGACAAAATATTACAACATATCTAACTAAAAGATCCAAAATAAAATATGTAAGCATCTTATCACCGTAGAAAATCACACTCGAAGGAGTGATGATTTCGTACAGAAATGAAACACCTACATTTCAGAGTGACCTTTATAAATACAATTATGTCCCAATCATCCGCCCAAGATGCTATATGAGCAATCTCACCACAATAACAATTTGAGATTGGGTCCAAAATGTCTAAAAATTATACCATAACACCAATTGTGCAAATCATAATAAACAAAATATGGCAATACAAAATAGACAATCATATGTTTCAATCATCCACCCAAGATGTTATATGAGATTAAAACAATCTCACCACAATAACAATTTGAGATTGGGTCCAAAATGTCTCAAAATTATGTCATAACATTAATTGCACAAATCAAAATAAAGGAAATATGACAATACACAATATTTGTCGTCACAACAATAAATTATTATTATCAATCATTTCAACAATACGACAATACAATAAACAATAAATGAGGTCCAAATGGGAAGTACATATACATAAAAGAAAAACTCCCACTAAACCAATATATCAAAAAACCCTTATTATACCCCATACGGGTTACGTGTTCAACAAAGACTTTAACAGTCAATCCCTTAGTAAAGGGATATACAATTATAAACTCTGTGGGAATATGTTCAAGTATCATCCAAGCACATTAACAACAAAAGCCATATCAAAACGTGTGCAAACTTGAACATACATAAGATGTCAACAGCGGAAGCATAAGGAATTTATTTTTCTCTATTTGTGCAATTTTACAATTATTATGAGAACACATATTTAGAAAAATTCTCTCTCAGTCCTCATAATTAGTTACATTCAACTTGATCAAAAAACCTATTTGGATAGGCAAAGCTGGAACAAAACGTATCAACAATAGCAAATTAACCCACAAAGTTTGTTAAGCTTTTAACCATAATATCATATCCTTAAAGCTAATATCGAGAAGATACTGAAAACCTTAATAATATAATAAACCATTTATCAAAAATTACGTTAAAAATAAACAAACTAAAGGGTAAGTTTATTATTAATATAAATCTCAATGCAACAATAAAAATAATAGTGTTTAACAACAGAATAATGCACTTAACATAATTAATTTCATAAAGGTGAAACTAAAATTATGTAAAACATCCAATAATATTTACAAAATTTATATTTTATCACAATCCGTCCCGCGAAGGTGAGCTCTTAATTATAAAAAATATCCAACAATATTATCAAAATTGATATTTTATCACAATCCGTCCCGCGAAGACGAATTTCAATCATAAAAAATATACAACAATATTATCAAAATATATTTATATCATAAATTTTCAATAAAATATTACACAAGAAAAGCAATAATTACAATATCACCAACACGTTGTCCCAAATTAAAGTCACGCACATCAAATATTAGGAAAGGATGCAAGATTTAAACTGAAGATGAGAATTCATAGCAGAACCAATAATGCATCCCGAATTCCCGAATTGCTAATAAATATTCTCATTAACATTAAACAAAATTTATTACTCCCAAAAATCAAAACATTAAATCACAACCCATCATTATTACCAAACAAAAAAAAAATAAAAGAAATAACTACATGATACTGTGATATATGCACATATATTTTAATATAAAACTTTTTCACAATTGAAGGAAGAAAAATGGATTATGATTATTTTGGACTCTATAAACACAGCAATAGCCATGACTACGACTATAAATTTGAAGTACTAGTAAATCTCTTCCTTTACTGATAAATTATATTATCCTCACTCAAATGGCGATTGAAAGAAATAATCATATATTTACTAGAGAGGAATCATCAACAATGTCAGATCTATCGATATCCCCTCCACACCATCTAACAAAATAACAACATCTCAGGCAGCTGTGATAAGTAGCAAAATTAGAAAACAGTCCACAACCACAATTGCAGCTACAACATCAAGGTATTTTTGGTCTCCACAATCCTATTACATCCACCTCATCCACAATACCAAGGATTACAAACTAAAAATTGCAAAACAAAATCACAACTGCAATCGCAAGTGTCATTTAAAACCCGTATGGACTGCCCACAACAACCCAATTGTTATGTGCAGCAAGCATTATACTAGCATAGCATACACCATATTGGATAACAATTCCACCAATTACAAAATCCTAAACTAAAAATCAGTTGTTAACGTCCTAATACAACTAATAAATGATGAATATAACAGTGAACGGTCTCACTAATCATATTTCCACTTGGCGACCTGATGCAACTAGTTAGAGATTACAAACAAGAACATCATAACAACTATTAGTACTCTGCCTTTGTGCAGTATTTGCAGAAGTCTTGGAAACACTTGCACAATATGAAATTGTGCACTAATTTTCTTTTGATAACAATACAATAGGTAACAAAGGTCCTATCAATATTAAGGTCCTATGATAAAGACCATTTGTTAAAGGCACATTAGGCTCTGAAAAAAAATCTCTACTTCCTTAACCATACACTATCATTTTAATTGTTTTGGAAGAGAGATCAGTGCATCCAGAATATGCATCAAGTTATTAATAATTTCCATATAGCTAAGCTGCCTTAGTTCAGATAAGAACATCAATGATATAAAATGTTAATTAATAATGGTCACAATGTTACAGTGCCTCACTAATAAGATAAAGGAATTAATTAATGTGAACGAAATATATATCATTTATGCATAACTAAATAAATAAAAACCATCACATGATTTACCAAAACTATTTCTTCCCTGGAATAAAGAACAAATCGAAGAGAGTATACAATAGTCATGTATCATGTTACAGGAGTCATCAGATCTAGTTTCATATTTTAATATCATAAAAAATAAGAAGACCCAACAGGAAATGACAAGCACACCGTATTCATCTAACAATAACATAAAGCTTGCACGTAAACCAACCTAGTTTGATCAAACAGTCTAGAAGATAAATAGATTGTGCAACGTACAGAGTACAAAAACCAGTAGAAAAACAACAATTTTAAACACTAAACTATACTTGGCCTTACGAGGCAGATATGCGTAAGCCAAATGTGATAAATAGAAGTACCATTAACAAACTTATGTTGGAGAAAAACAAAAGATTGGGTTTTTATTTATCAATTCAACAATATCAATTTAACAACAAAATATTAAAACTAAAAATCAATCAATTTTTCGAAAATCCTAAAGCCATATCGACAACGTCAGTAAAATGAGCATATGGAATTACAACATCTGAGATGTAAACTCATGAGCAAAGCACAATAAAATGTGTCTACACATATCTCCTGTCTATTGAGCTCCACATTGTCTAATTGAAACTTGCCCACATCATTAAATTTTCTTCACAATAACCAATAAAATTTCAGTATGATTATGACATATGAGAACATCATAATATATAAAGATAAGAAGAATCAAAACCTGGAGAGTAGCTTTGATTCATTATCATGTTGTACAAACTGCTCCAAGGTCAGAAACATATACAGAGAGAATTGTCTTCTTTATTATTTAATAGGGCAGAATAAAAAAACTGACCTTAAGCAGTTGTAGGGACTCTTCTATATATTATTAATTAATAATAGACTCAGCCCACCTATTATCAGCTGACCCAATAAATATTTCACACAATATAAACAATATTATTTTATGTAACCAAATAAATAATAACAATCAAATAAATAATAACAATAATGGTTACATAATATTTTGACAAATAAGTTAATCTAGAGAAATTACTAATTTATGTATGTCCACAAAATAATTAATCCAACATCATGACCATACTTGGACTTAATCAGCAGCCTACAATTCAAATGGTTTTTATAATCTTAACAAACCCTGTTACTTCCCAATTGCAAACATGCCTTTTGGTTATAGAGAATAGTTTGTATGCCAATGTTTTTTAGTCTTGTATATGGTCGACATCTTCATAATTCGTCATGGTAGCATCCCAATGTTGGAAGGAATGAATGTAAATCCAGGAAGAACTGGAAAGATGGATTATCATCTGTTGGTGCTTCAAATGTTAACGGACTTGATGGTCCTTTTAGTAATGTTGCATCTAGCAGTTTGGGCCATTTCTATGAATAAGAAGTGCTGCTTCAAATGTTAAGGGATGGTCCTTTTAGTAATGCGGGATCAAGCAGTTTGGGGCATTTTTATGAATAAGAAGTGCATGCTCTATTCTTAATTTTAATGAAGTCTTGCGTTGAGTAATATAAAAAAAGAAAAAAGTAGGAAATAGTAATATTGTTACTACAACTTAATAAGCTTTTGGATGTATCGAAGGCTCGGTAGTTGTGTGTTATGAGAAAAGATTTGCAAATTTTGTTTAAAGAATTATATGAGAAGGCTTACAATTTTGGAAAAAAAAAATTAAATGTTGATTAATTATAAATTTGTTGAGTATGGGTGTAGGTCTTGCACTCTGACCATGTTAAACTTATTACGTGCATTTATTTAAATTTTATGCTTTTATTTATGTGTGTGCTTTTGTTAAAGAGTAATGTTATTTTGACATTACATGGCATGATATTCATTTGACACTGCTGATGTGACAAAAATATTAGTTTTTTAATCAAGTGTGTAAAGTGAATGGCATCTGAAGCAATGTTGAAGCCCAAAAGCATTGGTGTGCTTTGCACTCTCACTCTCTCGCTCGTTTTGCACTCGTCTCACTCTCTCGCTCTCTCTGCACTCGTCTGTGCACTCTTACTACATTTTGTCTGCTCTTGTCTCCTGGTCTCCCTACTCTCGTCTTCTTAGCCGTGCTTTCGTCCACCTCAACAGTTCGTCATTGAACTTAAAGGTTGGTTTTTTATGTCATTTACGTTGGAAAAGGAAGGAAAGGTTTCTTTTTAAGTGATTTTTTTATGGAAAGGGATGTTTTTTTTGTTTGTCGTTTGGAGTTTGTGGTGGTAGAAGTAAAGTTTGAGTTTTTAGATAGAAAAGGAGGTCTTTTTGGTCGTTTAATAGTTCTGTTCTTGGTCGTTGCTGGAATAGAAAAGGTCTTTTTGTTTGTCGTTTGATTTCCGTTGGTGGTTAAAGTAAAGTTTGGTCTTTTATGTGATTTACAATGTTCTTCTTGGTTGTTGGTGAAAAAAGAATGATTTTTGTAAGGGATTTAGGTTTGTAATGTTTGAATCTGTTTATTTGTTGTTGGCATTAGTGTTGTGTGATCACTAAGGCGTGCCCTAGGATAACCACATTTGTTTTGTTAAACAATAAGTGGTTATGAGCTTACAAAACAACAGTGGTTACCCATGCCCTATCGAGGGGACTTCTTAGTACAAGTTTTGGCAACTGATGAAAACATGTGTGTTGAGTCACCAAAACCTGGACTAAGGTGTCTCCTCATTAAAGAAGGTGTAACCACAGGTGTTTTGTCAAACAATAAGTGGTTTTGAGCTTACAAAACATCAGTGGTTACTCATGTCCTAACGAGGGGACACCTTAGTACAAGTTTTGGCAACTTATGAACAAATGTGTGTTGAGTCGCCAAAACTTGCACTAAGGTGTCCCCTCGTTAAAGAAGGGGTAACCGCTGATTAATGCAGAGTTAGAACCATTATTAATGCACACAGGTTAATTTGTGGAAATTGTCATCTAACTGAACTTGGATGTTTCGCTTTGGTGTTTGAACATTGATGGCTGGAAAGGGAAAATATATTTTTAATGGTCGTTTTACAGTGTTGTTGTGGGTTGTTGGTGGAAAAATAATGATTTTTGTTAGGGGTTTAGGTTTGTGATGTTTGAATCTGTTTGTTTCTTGTGTATATGGTGTTGTGTGTTGACTAAGGTGCGCTCTGATTAAAGAAGGGGTAACAACAGGTGTTTTGTTAAACAATAAGTTATTCTTATCTGACAAAACATTAGTGGTTACCCATGACCTAATGAGGGGACACCTTAGTACAAGTTTTGACGACTGGTGAACAGATGTGTGTTTAGTCGCCAACACTTGCATTATGTTGTCCCCTCATTAAATAAGGGGTAACCACAGGTGTTTTGTGAAACAATAAGTGGTTCTGAGCTTACAAAACATCAATGGTTACCCATGGTCTGTCGAGGGGACACCTTAGTACAAATTTTGGTGATTGATGATCACATGTGTGTTGAGTCACCAAAACTTGCACTAAGGTGTCCCCTCATTAAAGAAGGGGTAACTTCTTATTAATGTAGAGTTAGAACCATTATTAATGAGCACAGGTTAATTTGTGGAAATGGTCATCTGATTGAACTTGGATGTTTTGCTTTGGTGTTTGAACATTGATGGCTGGAAAGGGAAAATATGTTTTTAATGGTCGTTTTACAATGTTGTTGTTAGTTGTTGGTGGAAAAAGAATGATTTTTGTTAGGGGTTTAGGTTTATGATGTTTGAATCTGTTTGTTTGTTGTGTGTATGGTGTTATGTGCTGACTAAGGTGTGCTCTGATTAAAGAAGGGGTAACCACAAGCGTTTTGTTAAACAATAAGTGATTTTGAGTTGACAAAATATCAATGGTTACCCATGACCTAACGAGAGGACACCTTAGTACAAGTTTTGGTGACTGGTGAACAGATGTGTGTTTAGTCGCCAACACTTGCACTAAGGTGTCCCCTCATTAAATAAGGGGTAATCACAGGTGTTTTGTGAAATAATAAGTGATTATGAGCTTACAAAACATCAGTGGTTACCCATGGCCTGTCGAGGGGACATCTTAGTACAAGTTTTGGCGACTGATGATTGTTGAGTCACCAAAACTTGTACTTAGGTGTCCCCTCATTAAAGAAGGGGTAACTTCTTATTAATGCAAAGTTAGGACCAATATTAATAAACACAAGTTAATTTGTGAAAATGGTCATCTGACCTAACTTGGATGTTTTGCTTAGGTGTTTTAATGTTATTGACAACAATGGCTGGAAAGGGAAAAGCTGTTATCGACAATAATGTTGAATCTAAAGTAAGTTAGTTTGCATCCTGTTTTTTTTATTGAAATGTTTGATATGTGAAGATGATAACAAAATGTTTTATATAAAGACAACCCTCACGAGACAAAAGAGATCTAAACTCAAGTTAAAGAATTGATGAACAAAAAATAGGTGCAAGAGAGTATGAGCCCATGTGCTCTTTCAATTATTTTGGTGTCTAAAAAGAATAGTTATCAAAGGATGTGTACATATTGTAGAGCACTAAATAACATCACCATCAAGTATAGACACTTGATTCCTAAGTTAGATGATTTATTAAATTAATGGTACATGGTTCTATATATTTTCATATTTGTTTGTTGTTTTGAATGTCCTTATAAAAGAAAAATCATACTTCAATATTGACAAATATACATTTTGTATTGAATAAATTGTATTATTGATAAATGTCAAAGGGTTGAAGTAGATTACAAGGAATTTCATAACTTTGGTAACACCAAAGTACTATGTCATGCTTGGAATAATAAAATAAAATTATTATCATTTTGATTGGAGTTAAAATGTGTTACCTTAACCACAAAAGACAAATTATCATTTCTTGTAATATATAGATTATATCTTTTATTTACTTACAAAGAAAGTAAAATCTATTTGTATTTATACCTTTTAAAAGTTTAGAATAAGGATGATTACTTTGTAAAATTAAGAATGAGAGTATTTATGTTAGGATTTTTTCTTGCATCTCTTGATCTTATAATTGATTCCCATTTCTAATCTGAATTCCTAATATTTGTGATAATTTATTTTGAATCTTTTCAAGAATGATGGAAAAGTAACGAGAATAATTTTCTAATTCCAATTTCTAATCTGAATTTCTAATATTTGTGATAATTTTATTTTAAATCTTATAAAAATAACGTGAAAAGTAATGAAGAATGAAACGAAAAAGACAGTGCTTTACTTTGTAGTTTTTCATAAAAGATGTCTTACTAAATACAAATACGCCTAAATGCTATATTTAATCTATTCTCACTAAACTCAAAGTACATATTATCTAAATAATTATATTCACACACTTTTTAAACACATTAGCAGCATACTTAATCAATTAATAGACTAAACATACAATTAAATTTACAATTACAATTAATCTCACATACAAATACACCGAAAAACTTAAATATAACACAAATCATCATACTAAAAAATTGTAAAATACAATAAAAGTTAAAATGCACTCAGTTGAATTAAATTTTGGATTTAATTTTGAAAAATGTATTTAAAATTCATTACTAATAAAAATTAACTTATCACTTATATTCATAAAATTATATATCTATGGATGCTTTATGCCAAAAGCTCATTCCAAACCTAGTTGCAAATACAAATACTCCTAATAAAAATTAAATTTCCTTTTATATTTTGATAGGTGTTTTTACTTTGTAGTTAAAAAAATATTATTTATAATGTATACAACTATATAAAAATATATTAATATGTTTATGACATGATGCTCTTTTTTAATATTTCAAAACAATATTATAAAGAAATACTCTACTTTTCCAATTAAAAATTTAATTGAAGATTACAGTACCTTTCCAGTTAAAATCTTTGACCAACGATGTCATCATATTGAAAGCAAAACTTTTTTTTTATAATGATGAAAATAAAGCAAAACTTTTTTTTTTAATAATGATGAAAATAAAGTTTAGACTGTGTGTAAATTATCCAATTTTTCTACCGCTGACCTGAATGAATTTGGAATTAACAATTTGTAACAGTTTCTAATATATAAATTACAGAAATATTTACACCAAATGTTAAAACATTTTATGGATATCACGCGAAGATTAAAACTTCATAGAAAAGAATTTTTGATAGGAAAGTATTTTTGATATGTTTAAATTTATCCAAGTAATTATTTCACTACATTAGAATCGAAATTTTACATGAGGATTAAAATTTTATAAAAAAATCATTTGATCATATACACATGAGGATTAAAATTTTATAAAAATTCATTTTATCATACACTCAAAATAAAATCTGATGTGAATTTTTCTATTGGGATTCAAGAACACATACTTGTCTAGGATATGAACTTGAATTTATTGAAACTTAGGTTTCAAATAAAATAAGAATTTCAAGTAAAATAGTTGATATGAATAAGGAGTCACTCTCACCAATTTACAAAAATGTATCATCTATCCTTTCTGAAGAAGGAGTACTATCTGGTTTACATTCTATTTGGAAATGTAAATTAAATGACACCTCATCCAATTTAGATTTTGAAAAATTATATGAACGTGATAAGGTGTCATCTAGTTTATATTTTCAAATAGAATGTAATTCGGATGACATCCCATCCAATTTATATAAATTTTCAAATTATAAGGTATCATCCGATTTACAATTGATTTCAAAATCAATTCTAAACTAGATGGCACCTCGTCCGGTTAAAGTTTTAAAAAATTATATAAACCGGATGGGGTGTCATCCGTTTTCATTATATATATATATATATATATATATTAGATAATATTAATTGTATCAAACTATTCATCTTTCTGAGTTAATATCAAAACCTAATTTTATTCAAAATTAATCTAATATACATACCACCACCCAATTCACTCAATTAAAATTAATATAATTAAAATAAAATTAAAAAAAATAAAGAATCTTTTCAATAAGTATTTTTAGAATTGAAAATTCTAGATCTTCTTAAATCTTCCTTTAAGCATGGACCACCTAAATCTTGAATTACATGGATTTCATTTTTCATATTCTTGACCTTCAACTTTCTCGTTATTATAAGTATTGTGATTTGAGCTTGAGTGTTGATATCAAAATCAATTGCTACATATTTTGTTTAAACTTATATTCAAACATTTCAAAATATTTTACTTAAATCATATTATTTTTTAAATTGTAATATATTATTTTTAATCATTTTAGTCTGAAGTATATTATTTTCGATGCTAACTTATAGTGGTTTAATTAAATGCACCTCCAAGAATTTGGTACACAATATATATGTTATAATTAATTTGTAACATTTACTAAGCTAAACCGAGGGGATTCCAAAACCATAAACCCTGAAACGGAATTAAGAGCATAGTCTGGAACCGCTGAAGAGCGCAAGGCATGTGTACTCTCGAACCCGACGTCGCTGCCGTCCGCGGCTACGAGCTACGCCTCATTCGCTGCACCCTCAGTCCTTCGCAGCCGTCGGATATCCGCCACGACGGAGAATCCTTTGATGGCCTCATCAACGACCTCTTGAAGTCCATCGAGTGCGGCAGCTACGTCCAAGCACTCACCTCCCAACCCTCGGCCACCGTCTTCCAACTCGGCGGCCATGAATCGCTTCCACTCGATGCCGCTGACCGAGTCTACTCCGAGTTGGTCCAACGCGCTGAGTCCTTCATCACAGACGCCGCCTCCAACGCAGCCGAACAGCGTCGCAGGGCCGTAATTGTCATGTGCCTCGCTGTTGCCGCAATTCTAGGGTTCACTCAAGCGAACTTCACCGGGTAAAATTTCAATCTTCACTTTATCTGTGCTTTTATTTTGAATTAGAAAATGAGACCGTTTCCACTCTAGGCCTTTGAATGGAACAGAGCTACCGAAGTGTCCTCTGTGTTTGGATGGTAGTGATGAATGGGAAAATTGGGCGCGGAATCAGCTTATGTCTGCTGGTTCTGACTTGCTTGGGAAGTTCTCGAATCTTCAGGTACTAGTGTCATGCATTTCACGCCTAACAACATGACTCAGCTCAAGTTGATAATTCGTAACGTGTTGTTGCGTTTCTTTTTTTCTAGTATATAGTGTTTGCCAAGATGTTGCTTATGCGGATGAAGGATTTACGCGTGGAGATTGGAAGCCTGTCGTGGTGGCTTGCGAGGGTTTTGTTTCTTCAACAAAGAGTTTTGGATGAGCGGTCTTCGTCCTTGTCTGATCTCTTGCATGTCTACACGAGTGAAGCTTTGCAGCAATTCGGCACTTCGGAACTAGTTCGGAGTTACTGGGAGGATGGTTTACGCAATAGCGAGAGCTTGGATATTGTCTCCATGCTTCATTTAGAGGCTGGCATTATGGAATATATATATGGACGAGTTGACTCTTGCAGGTTAGTTGCTATGAACAGTGAACCGTGAATTGTGTGATGGTGTGCTTCAAAATGTTTCCTATCAAAACGTGATATATAGGTTCTTAGCATTTATGAAAAATGTTAATGATGATTGTATAATGTTTAATGTGCAATTGGAAGGACCGTGTTCTTCTTGCTGGGAAAATAGCGATATCCCAATAACAATATTTTCATTACTGTGATATTAATTTTGGTGGTTCCTTTACTTTTCCGGTTTATCAATGTGTTACATAATTTCGAAAGTGGAATCGAAACTAACTGAAACTTTTTCATGGGGAAAGGGAGATTTGATTTGGGCACAAGTCGTATTTACCTTTTCATGTGTTCGGTGTGCTTGCATTGCATAAACTGGTACATCTTTATATTTTTACATTTATTTATCTTCAATAAAAATAAATCAATTGATATTAAGTTTGGGTGAGATGTTCATCTAGCCTTCTTTGTTTGGCGGGTTGGGGGACTCGATGAGACGAGCTTGATTTACTAAATTTCCATCTTGTTTTTACTTTATTTTATATTTTTCGACAGTTTTTATAGGAAACAATGAAAAGTTGTTTCCATAATTTCCTACACAATGTATTTTCAACACAGGAAATTGAATGAAATAAGGTGATCCTTTCGTAATTAAAGTCAGAATAGGTAATAAATGAAAGTAGAAACATTTTCTGAGGTCAAACAGCTCCCCAGTATGTTCTAAGGTATTCCTGGAGAAGCTATCTATATGTTGAAATATTACTTTTGATTCTCCTGTGCTATCTTTCTATTATGAAGTACATTTTCCTCTCAGGATGCATTTTGAGTTAGCTGAGAATGCAGCTGGGCTTCAGCTTTCAGTTACTGGGGTACTCGGTTTCCGTTCTGTCCATCAGGTAAACATAGTAAATGCATGATATATAGCATTTGTCATGATACTTATCTTTTAATATGTAACTTTTGGACATAGGCAGAGCCTAAGGCGCAAATGGTACTTGTTACAAACACAAGTACATCGAATGTGGATAACTTAATGGGTACTCATATCCAAACATGTGATTCCAACAATGGTGAAGATAACTGGAATTTGCATCAGCTTGAAACCACTGAGGCATCAGACATACTTAAAATACCGAAGTTGTTAGAAAATGATGTCTCTAAAACTAAGTCACAAGGCATGGAAAATGGTGCCCATGTTACTCCAAGTTTGACAGCAACACAACAAGCTGTAGTTCTGGCGTATTGTCTTCTAATAGAGAAGAGCTCCCGACATGACGAATTGCAACGTAGGTTACCTAAATTTTATACATTCATACATGATATTATGTCTAGCGTTTGCATACTTGGGATACATGAATCCCCTTTTTAATCTTCCAAGTTTAAAACTACTTATGCTATGGCATTATGTGGTCTTATAGCCTATAATGTCATTCTGCTAAGCTCAAAGAAGTGAAACAAGTGTGGAAACTGGATCAATTCAATATAAATTTTGGTTTACCTTGTTTTAACTACTTTTCTTCTAGATTACTGTTGTAACCGTGCAATTGTATCTCAATTTATATCTCTAAATTCATTCATACTTAGGGGCGCTTGTTTTATGCCATCATTTTTTACTCTTACGAATCATATTTGGTTGGTATTTAATAATTTGAAATGTATTTAAACTTATTTAATTTTGAAATTGGAAAAAAGAAAAAAAAAAGAAAAGAATTTAGTGGAAGTAGGTAGTTGTAGACAATAGCATCCATTCCCATGGAATCAGATATCCACTCCCTTCTCATTGGAATTGAAACAATTTAAAATGTGAAGAGGTCATTTTCCTTGGAATATTTTCATAATCATCTAAGATACATAGTATTCTCATCTTCATGTTCCTGGGAGTGAAAAAAGATGACGTGAAACAAACGCTCCTTTAATTTAAGGGCTGAACCACCATGGAATATCAGATATCCACTCCCTTCTCATTGGAATAGAAACAATTTAAAATGTGAAGAGGTCATTTTCCTTGGAATATTTTCATAATCATAAAAGATACATAGGAATATGTATTCCCATCTTCATGTTCCTGGAAGTGAAAAAAGATGACTTGAAACAAACGCTCCTTTAATTTAAGGGCTGAACCACTTAGGAGTCTGTTTCCCTTTCCCTCGCCTTTTACTTAGAGCTAAGCTAAATTCATTTGGTATTATATTCTAAATTTTCCTGAAAAGAGGAAAATGCAATATGTTACAATATAGCTAATAGTTCATTCAATTGTTGGTTCGTCACTTGATTTCAGGATGGGATATGGCACCTTACATTGAGGCAATTGATTCCCAACATTCTTTTTACTTCACTGTAAGTAGACATAAATCTACAACTTATATTTGTTTAAAAATTAGGCTTTTCTGTACAACACAAACAATTGTTAATGCATAAAGTGTTTATTTTCCTTATGGTGTGTTTGTATAGGGATTTTTAAGAGGGTAATTCATTTTTATAAAGAATTTAAAATGCTTTATGACAAAATATGTTGTTTAGGTTTGAAATATAAAAAAAAATATTGAAGTTCTAGAATTTTATGAGAGTAATTGGATTACTTCAAATTAGAGAATTTCAAATTTCATCTAAAAAGTAAGAATCTGAAATTTTTCATATTCTCAAATTCATGTTTCTTCTCTTCTTTCGTATTCTCTCATAAGTTTGATTTTAGGTTGGGATGTTATCAATTTGACTAAAACCAAGACATTCTCGGTTTCGTCAAGGTTTGAGAATGATAATCTCAACATTGTATTTCGATAATGTTGGTGACGATTTCTTTCAGACTAGAGATGATCATGTTTATTCTTGTTTGACATCATTTGGGTTATTTTATTTTTTCCAATCAATTTTAGTAAGAGTTTTCTTGGTCAATGTTAACGATATTTTTCAGTTGACATTAAACATTTTTTTTTTCAAATTCATATCAATTTTTGAGGTTATTTTTCTGGCCAACATTGAAAGGACTACTTTTCAGTTGATTAGATTAGTTTTTTTTATTGTCGTTAATAAGATTTGTTTTTTTTTCTTTACATTGTTAGGATTATTTTGTTGTTGTTGTTGTCAACCACTATTATTTCTCACTCAGTATCAGTTAGGGTTTTCTCAGTCTATGTCGGGTAGAATATTTTTTAGCAAATGTGAACTAGAATTTTTTGATTGATGTGTGTTGTGTTGTGACTATTTTTTTTGTCTATGTCTGAGGGAGGTAATTGATTTTATCATTGACACCAATGTTGTTCTTTGGCAATAGTTGATAGAATTTTTCTTCCTTAATATCGATTGAGAAAATTTTTGACAAAAAGAAATCCTAGTTAATTGGCCAAAAGTTGTCCTAAACAGGATTGTTTTTGGCCAATATCATCAGTTAGGAGAGTTTTTCAGCTAATAACAACCTCGATTGATGTCATCCTAAATAATTGTGGTTGACATCAATTGAAAACAATATTGGCGAACGACAACCAAAACTAGTTTTTCTCAATGTCAGTTGATAAACTTTTGACAGACTTTGATTGAAAAATAACATCAACCAAGATCAACTAAAAAAGATAGTCAATATTGATATTTTTAGATTATTGGCAAATGTTTGATATTTAATTTTCTTTTTTGCATTTGGTGGTACTTGAAACACCTTATTGAAATGAGAAAATTAAAATTCAATAAATTTGAATTGCCTTATCTAAACAAAACATTTGGAAAATGAAACAATTTGAAATGAGATAAATTCAAATTCAATATATTTGAATGTCTTAGAAATTGTAAAATTTCCTATCCTAACACAATGTTAGTTTTTAGCTTAAATTGTATAGTTTGTAAACCATGACATGCATTTGATGTTTTTCTCTTTCCTGGTTTAGATAAGGTGTTTATGTGATAATTTACGTATTCGGTGGGAGTCATCACGTAGCCGAACCAAGGAGCGTGCCTTACTGATGATGGATAACTTGGTATATGCCATATTTTGATTAGCATGTTAACTTGGGAATTACAAATGTATATTGTTTGACACTTTATTTTCTTATATGTCTATTGCAATGAAAGGTTGTTGTATTTTTGTGACAAAAAATGGTCATTAAGCTTTCCACACACACAAAAGAGAGAAAGATTAAGCTACCAAATTCATGTGATTTTCTGTACATTATGATTTATGTTGACCTAAATTGGAATTTGGGTTACAATCAGTGCGTTTTAGATACCTTGAAGAGTTTAAGGACTTGGGGGTATGTGAAATGACACAAGTAAATCGCACTCAGCATACACAAGATATCCAATAATTACTCACAATCATGGTGTCTGGTTCAACCTGCATATTAATGTGTGACATCCTCAAGAGGGTACCTTCAATAAAAATATAAGTGATGTACCAAAGAATACACAAGAAATATACTTTTGATTCTATTAACAGTTAATTTGTCTTTACTTGGAGAAAAATTGGTCATACACAAAGCGAGTGGGAACCAAAGACACAGGAATCTTATAGACATTCCTTAGATACAAGAGGGAATGGGGGACTTAGTTACTTAAAAGAGAGCGTAACAATACCTAACAGTTCAGAGTAATCTTCTTTGAAAACAACATTAAGCATTATGATAAAGCATAAAATGAAGTTACAAATATTTATAACCGAATAATCGATTACATGGACCGAAATATTTCAATGAACTATTTCATAGGAAATTCTAACCAACAAGTGACCTTACTTGAGCTGAGGATTTTGAAACCAATGTATATGGGCTCTTCACAAGGGATTGCTATCAAACAATCAATGATAGGGTCATGAACTTCTGTTCCTGTCGAATCAGCAATGATGGTATCCAAGAATTAGCATTGACTAATTTTGTGTCAACAACTGCAGTAAGATAGGGCACATGAATGGAGGTCATAGTACTAGACCACGAAGAAGGTGGGAACATGCTTTGATAATCTTGAAAAGCTTAAGAGACTTGGTGGATTTGTGAATGCGGAGTAAACTGCACTTTACGGATGCTTAGAACACATAGACATACATACATACATATGTGTATGTGTATGTGTATGTATATATATATGTATGTATATATATATATATATATGTATATATATATATATATATATATATATATATATATGAAGTAATTGGTTACAATTTGATATTTACAAAATATTGAATCGCAAGAAAACATCTCCAGGTAGGGAATATTGTAAATCTGATAACTTGAATTCGCAAACCAATTCAAACCAGGAAATTCAGATTGGTCAGGATCAAATTGAAAAAAAAAATGTAAGTTTGATCAATTAGGAACTTGATTTTGAGGACCCAGATAAAATTGATTGCTTTGGATGAAAAATGTCAACTCAAACAGACCCGTCTGGTATTCACTTCTGTTATTCCTAGAATACTTAGGACTGTAAAATCCGAGAATTACCTGAAAACCTTCTGTAGAATACTTAGGACTAGTATGGGCGTTTTTTGTTTGTTCTACGATATAGGATTTAAGTGGTAAAGAGAAAGAAACAGTGACAGGAAGAAAGAGAGGAAGAATAGAACATGGAGGGTAGAGATATGAGAAACAGAGAGATCAGAGAACTACACACTGCACTTCTATTATTATTCCAGTCTCATTCTAAAATATGCAACAACCGTGGTTTATAGGCAGCTACCCAACAACTATAAAATAATACTGGCAGTAGCTGATTGACTAACTGAAATTATTTTGCTATATATATTTATACAACATCTTACTACATATTCCATTTCATTTAGGGTGTGTTTGGATAAACAACTTAATTAAGCACTTATTCAATAAACTCTAACCACATAAATTCTTAAACGAGTTTATGATCTAAATTTGGTGATTTTCATAAACCCAAATAAGTTCCACATAAGCTCTTCCAAATATGTCAATCCTTTTTTATGAGTGGACACTTTCAATTTGAGAGAGACTAATGCACAACTTGTATAATATTTACACCTAACAAGCATCTTTCACTGACCGAAAGATTCAGTAAGGTTAATTACGTCTAATATTGTCTATTAAATATAATACATCACAGTTTTTATATCCTTCTACATGTTACAGTGAGTGAGTTGTTTGTTTTGATTTGCTTATTGTAACTGATAAAAATATACTGCATTTTTTGCAGGTTAAACGTATTCATGAATCTTCTACATCAATATCAGAAAGAATTGCTTTCTGTTATGCTGTTTATATTCCTAGTATTCCTGCATTAAGGAAGTAAAAACACCTGCTCTGTAATCGTTTTTTTGTATTTTAGCTTCATAAAAATCTGATGGCTCTTTAACTTTCTTGTTACTTTGTTTTCATTCCAATTTCAGGGAATATGGGTTGCTTTTGGTGCGATGCGGATTGATAGGGGAGGCAATGAAGGAGTTTGAAGATTTAGAATTATGGGATAATCTTATATACTGCTACAGGTATAATAAAAGTAAAATGAATAAAGCAGTGATTTTATCTCCTCCCGTACTTCACCTTTCATTAGCAATGATGTTCGTTTGATATTTGATTTGCAAAACAGTCTGTTGGAGAAGAAAGCAAGTGCTGTTGAACTTATCAGGAAATGTCTCTCCGAAAGACCAAATGATCCCAGGTTATGGTGTGTTACTTCGGCTTGCTTATTTTGTTTTCTTATAATGGAATTGTGATTACTTTTGAGCAACAGCTGCTCTAACCATTTCTCCAACAAATAGTGCTGCATATTTGTACAGTCAATTAAAATTTATTGTGTTTCAAATGATGTATGCTCCGAAAGTGCTGTGTTAGAAATGTTGATTATTATTACAAGATTTTGGTATAGAAGAATGTGGGAACCTTGCAGTGATAGGAGGGTAAGGTAAATTGTGGACTGCTCCTCTTTGGTTTGGCCAAATTTCAGTGTCACCTTGTTGATTAAAAAATCTGTTTGCTTCTTAAAACAGAGGCCTGGAAAAGAAATCTTTCAACCATATGACCAATATTTAAATAGCTCAAGGTCAGCCAGGGAGGACTTAGGACATATCAGAGGAGCAGAAAAGAAAATATATTTAAACACTTATTTCCTAAACACGAGAATTTCAGTAAAGAGATAAAAGAAGGGCAACTCTAGTAAAGGATAAGAGGATTTAATCTACCTAACACATTCTGATGCATTCCTTAAATTTAGAAATATTCCAGCAGCCCATAACCCTGTCAAGTTTGCACATACCTAATTTCTTTATATTATTATTATGTATCATGATCAAGAAGGCAGCTTCGCTATGTGATAGGGTTCTCTTGCTACTTTTCAATTTCAAACCGGCTGTATAGGAATGGGAACCTCATGTTACTTACCATAAACATATTTAGGGTCTGTTAAGATGCTTGGAAAAAAATATGGTTTTAAGATTGTATAATGAAGTGATTATTATATAAATTTTTATATAAAGCAGAAACCTTTTTTTTTTGTTCAGTTACAACTACGGGAAATAATTTTGATTTTACAATTTACCTATAATTTTAGCCCCCTTTTTAAAAGCCAAAGTTGCTTCTAAAACTAATCAGAAATCTAAGTGTTTTTAGGTTTTTGATTTTTTTTTCAAAAGCATAAACAAACACTAAAATAGTGATGCCACACTAAAAAATAAAAGCTTTTTTTTTTTTCCCATGGAAAAGCTGAATCAAACCATCTCTTAAACAGAAAACTATGGTCGCATAGGTGACTTTGACGATTGATCTGTCTTGTCTATTTTCTACATTGATAAACTTCATATAAATTCCAATTGATGTGGATAGTTTAGTCGAAGACAGAAGATAGAAGTCGAAAATTCGAAGCTAAATCTTCAGGTCCATCAGTTCTAGGTTTCAAGAAGGTTCCTGAAGCCAACTTGAAGTTCTAAGTGCTATGATCTCTTTATTTTTTGCCCATGAGATAGGGTTTATATTCGTGTATAGTATGCGTAAAACAGACAAATAATGAGGCAGATATTAGGCCTTAAATTCAATATTGCAATTATGCCTGCTTGCTAATTGTCCATATTTCAGTGCGTGTGAAAACTTCTGCCCATATTTGAATGTTCGTGTAAATGTTGTTATAAAATGTTCGGAGTTTCCATATAGGAGATGTATTTTATATGCAGTATTGTATATATATAATGTATACGAAAATACAGTTGAATTTATGATAGTCATATTGACACAACTTGCAAGTGAGCTATTTTGTCAACCAATTAATGCACAATGGGAGGAAGTGTCATTGTTAAACCACAAGGTAGCAAAGTAGAACTGAGAGGAAACCTTGAATTACCCCAGGATAAAACAAAATAAAACGTGAGACAGGAAAAAGCTGTAGTTAGACTCCCAGTCTCTGCCTGTCCTTTTAGAACTTACAATTATCATTATATAGTCATAATATAATGATATTGTGATAAGAGCATCCAAGAGAAGCTACAAACGTAATCTCATCAAATACAATGTTGGGCAAAGGAATAAACTTAGGAGTACTGACATTCTGATCCAGCCAAATATTCCTGAGGATTGAAATAGCTGCCATAATCATAGCTGATATGAATATAAACATTGATGTTAAGTAAAATATGGTTACCACTAACTCGAACTTTTCATATCAATTAATAAAAACTAACATTTTGAATGAAGTTGAAATCACTAAAAGGCCTACCAAGAGCATATAAAACGCTGATTGTGTTTTTTCAAGAAGAAAATCATGACTTAAATATCATTGCTTGCTGTCTCTTCTTCTCCCATACAATATTGATGATAATGGATTTAAGAATGTGTTTATATATAAGAAAGATGATTTATATTTTAGTTTGTGTGTGCTATTACTCACTGATGGGCTACACTACACATACAATGGATTTTGAATATCAATGAAAGTGTGGCTAAAAATATGCAACTGCCTTTGGATTATACACTATAATTTTGTACACATTTATTTGTGCCAAAATCTTATGTTATGTCCTGTCCTTTTAGTTAAGACAGACAAATTTCGCTGATGCCAATTCTAATTATATTATTATTTGATTTTTTCTATTTACTTAGTTGATAGAAAATCAGCAACGATGGATGGATGACATGCTAACTTACAGTATATATCCAATGTAAAAATGAAGTAGTAAGATTATAGAAGATTGTTTTGCATAATCCTTTTCATTCATGATAAAATTTGCTAGGTGCTCCCTGGGTGACACTACTGCTAATGATGCATACTATGAAAAAGCTCTGGAAGTTTCAAATAATAGGTCTGCTAGAGCTAAGGTGTGGCTGTGTGTATTCATGTTTGTACACATGCATGTTTGTCTTCTACTTATTTTCTTGTATCATATTTCAAAAAAATTATTTACATTTTTCTTTCTTAATTGATCTATTTTTGTTGGATTGACAGCGTTCTCTGGCTCGCAGTGCATACCACAGAGGAGACTATGTGACATCTAAAGTTTTGTGGTGTGTGATGCATCTTGATACTTGAAGCATTACATTAATGCGTATAAAATATTTGTTTACACTATAATTTATTTTTTATTTTGAACGGTCTGTTAAATATTATATTTTTTTGTTCATCAAATTCAGGGAATCTGCAATGTCAATGAACTCTATGTATCCTGATGGTTGGTTTACATTTGGGGCTGCTGCGTTGAAGGTAATTGTGTGAGGACCACTATACTTTATTATTTATTTGCTTTTGCACTGTTAGATTTGCAATAAAATGTACAACTATTTTATCTAGAAAAAGGGACAAATTCTCCTTGTAGGGAAATTCTGAATTCCCATAATGAAAGTGACTATTGCTACTGTTGATGTGGCAGCAAGTCGAACATCCTGGCAAGTGTACCAATTGATGTAGTCAAGTTGGTAAATCAAATTGATATAAATGAACTTACTACAATCCTAGCATTAGCACAAGCAACAATTTTTTATAGTCTTTTCCAATGAACTTGCAAAGATATAAAACGGCCGTTGATAATATAATGAGATCACGGGGTTGGATTTTATGACCTCAACTCAATAGCCATTAAGACTACAATACAGTTTCTATCATAACTCTTTCATCCACACTCTTAGTTTACTCAAATCCTATTTCCTTAGTGATACAAGTCTAAACCTTAATTACAGATACTAATCCTTTGGTTCTCTATGACACAAGGTTTGCATGAAGTGCAAGTGCTATATGGATGACCAAGGCACCAATTATTATTCCTAATAAAAAATCCCCTGATTGTTCCACCTTTGGCCTATAGTTTTCGAAACATTTTTCAATGGAATGAAACTTAGACAAGCATAGATGATCCAACCATGCAAACATGAATCATGAAGGAAGAACATGGGCAGGAGACAAAATATACATTGAAATACAAAGAAAGCTACACAGAGTCAAGGTTCATTATATCGAACCCCAATGAATGTGAGGCTAGCTACTCCCAAACATTTGGAGTACAAAAAATAAGCAATAAAATGTAAAGCTTGAAGTCCCTTGAATGCAATCCACATCCAAACCATGCACACAGCTCCCACTAACGCTAAAAGTTCCTTCCCCCATAACAAAGTCTCCCTTTTGTCCTGTCCGTAGAGTGAATTTTTGCTGAGTGAATTTTTGCTCAGTGAATTTGGTGTCCCGCTGAGGGGTAATGACATGGCAAGTTTGGAGTGTTTGAGGGTTTTCAGTCAATGACTGTCTCGCCAAGTGAATCCAGAAGCTAAAGCTGTTTCTATTTTCACATACCTCTCACTGAGAGAACCAATTTGCCACTGAGTGAGGTTTCTCAGAAGTGATTTCCCTCTTTCAGATATTCAAGCTTCCATTTCTCTTCAAAAGATTTAAGAAAGCGAGTAGTGACTTATTCAACTATGAACATCAGTAATTTGACTATCATAATATAATAATTCACTGAAGTTGAGGATAATTCATTGTATAAGTGTGAATGAAGAGGTTAGAAAAGTACAATAACATATGTAATCACTACACTTATCAAGCAACAATACTAATATTAGGCAAACATAAGTGAATTGAATAGGTATAATGAATGTTTAATAGGACAAGGTTTAAAGTTCAAATAGTTACTTTCTGGAAGTGACTTGTGTTATTATGCATAGATTACCACTTGTGCAGATGTGCACAATTGGGTATGCAGTTATGTATGGCATCACCTGATTGGGTTTGTATGGTTAGGCACTGAATCACCACCAGTACCCACTTTTGACGATAGATGATGTAGATTAGTCCCTTTCTGTTTTGTTTTTTCATTTTTGCTTTGTCTAGCATGTTAAGCTAATGGGGAAAGTTTACAGGCTCTGGATAAAGAAAAGGCCCTGGATGCTTTTACTCGTGCTGTTCAACTTGATCCTGAAAATGGGGAAGCTTGGAATAATATTGCATGCTTGTAAGAGTTCTTTCTTGTATTAAAAAAATAGGAAATACCTTATCTTGTTTGAGTGTGTAAACCATTTTTTGTTACAAACCCGAACATTTAAATATGTAAAAGTATCTTTTCTGTTTTGGTTCCATCTGTATTCTGGCTACATACTAAGGGAAGTCATCCCCTTTGCTTAAATTTCAACCTTTCAATTCCTTGTTAGGTTTAAATTTGAGATCTCTAGCTAGTAGTATTTACTGCTTGACCATTGAGGTGTCTAGTGTCAAAGAAGTATCTTCATACCTTTGTATAAACTGGATCAAAATTGCCTTCACTCAGGGTTTGACATTCTAATGACTGATTTTCAAGCTTTCATTTTTTTTTACCTTGGTATCACTCTTGTAAGGAAAATTAGTAAACCAGTCACTTTTTTTCTTATGTTTTACTTAACATGCAGGCATATGATCAAGAAAAAGAGCAAGGAAGCCTTCATTGCATTTAAAGAAGCCTTGAAATTCAAGTTCCGTATTTATCCCTTCTATTAAACTTCCTTTGCATCATAGTCATACATGCATTTGCTCACACACATGCAACAATGTATTGGTTCATAATGATTTGGAAAAGCCTTGAAATTCAAGTTTAGTATGAATCCTTCTATTAGACTTCCTTTGCATCCAGGGGCGGAGCCAAAAGTTATTTTTTATAATGACCAACTTAAAATATCATAAAAAAAATAAATTTTGATATCCATTATAATATTAAGACATTTAATATATTTTCCAATGAACACAAGAAACATATAATTACATTGAGTACATGAGATACTAACCAACAAGTGCGAGTAGCGCACAAGTGAAATAACCTATGGCAAATGACAAAAAAATAGAAGAAAACAGAAAAATAATGGTAACAATTAACCAAAGGAGCACCCCCTTATCTACAAAAAAGAGATGAAACCTTTAAAGCACAAAGCCACCAATAAGCCATTATCTTTAAATGCCAATAAGATGTAACCACACTATTTTTTGGCTTAATTAAGTTTTAAGTCTCTCAAAAACTTGAGTCTTTTCAATTGAGTTCCTACTAAATTTTTTTGTTCTCTTGAGTACTCAATTTTTATATTTCCCAAATTCTTGCTGTTTAATTTTTCTGTTAATTGTTATCCCATCATCTTGCTTTCTTCACGTGATAAGAAATGTGAGGTTTTGTTCACATTTGGTAACACGTGGAGACAAGTTAGTAAGATGATGTGGCAAGATAATAATTACGTCACCTAGTTAATAGAAAAATTAAATAGTAGGGACTCAATTGAAAAATGTAAAAATTGAGTACTCAATAGACAAAAAAATTAAGAGGGACTTAATTAAAAATATTCAAATTTATGATGGACTTGAAACTTTATTTTAGCTTTACTTTTCATACACTCCCTTTGCCTGTTTTCATAATGCATATCTGTCGCAGATGCATACATGGATGCAATATATGTATTGGCTCATAATGATTGCAAATTTATTCTCTATCACAATGATATTTGGTAACACAGACGAAACAGCTGGCGAATGTGGGAGAACTACAGCCTTGTTGCTGTTGATGTTGGCAACATCAGTCAGGTATTTGCCGTTTTTGGTTTCTCTTCCTTTGTTGGTCAAAATAAGTGTGATACATATGGGTCTTATATGGCTTGAAGTAATAGAATGATGAAAGATGTTTTTTTTCCTTTTGCAGTTTTATTCTCTATCCTGCATGCTATATGTCTTGTTGCCGTCTTCCTTAGGGGCTATGTTTAGATTGATGGAAAGAATGAATGCATTAATTGCCTTGTCTGGATTTTATGAAAGTGCATGAAGTAATTACCTAGTGAAATGGTCTATTCCATCCAATCACCACCCCTTGTTTGGGGTATGTGATTGAGCTAATTTTTGTTCAAATTTTATTCCATTCCACTCACCAGTAGATATCCTACATGGTTACTTCTTTAAGCTTTAAAAATAAAATGATTTCAAGATTGTGTAGAAATGCATTAGTTTGGATGTTTTATGAAATACTACTAGTTTCTCAAAAGAAGTCTTAAAGATCTAGTCTTGTTTGAAATTTCATCTTATTGCCGATTATAAGTTCCATCACTGAAACGATGTATTGTTATTTTCTTAATACCTAGCAAAATGAATATAATTGATGAAAACATTAAGCATGCGGCAGCGATAGCTGAATTTATACAAACTCAATTTCCTCAACATATTAAATTTAACTAAACAGATTAAACTAAACTAACTGCTAGAGGCATAACTTATTTTGGTTGTTCATTGATTAGTTTGATAAATTCTCTTAGGCACTGGAAGCTGTCCAGATGATTTTGGACATGACCAATAATAAGGTAGTAGATTCCGAATTATTGGAAAGAATCACAACGGAGGTGGAAAAGCGGGTTTCAACAAGCAATGTGCCTCCTTTGATAACTGAAAATGAGCCTAAAGCAGATCAATTCTGCGTTGTCGATTCCGGATCAGAATATCAAGAGCAAGTATCTGTTGCAGGAAGATCACGTGAAACTGAACAACTATTATTTTTACTTGGAAAGGTTTTACAACAGGTACTCAATTCTATCAAGAACCTGTTTTCCTATATCCCTTCTACCTAATCAGGTGTAGCGATTGATGAACAATCACAACCCACTGATAAGGTAGCTAAAGTGGTTTGTGCGCTTAACTGTAAATTGCATCCAACTGTTAGAATGCCAGTGACAGAATGAGAGTGCAATTGAGTGTTGTCTATTCTACAAGTAAAATAAACAAAAATATTTAATACTCTGGTGCAGATAGTTAAAAGTGGGAGTGGATGTGGACCTGATATCTGGGGCTTATATGCCAAATGGCACAGAATTAATGGAGATCTCACTATGTGTTCTGAAGCCCTATTAAAGCAAGTTAGGTCACTCCAGGTAAGTCTATTTTCTTATCGTAAAATGCTCCTTCATTCCTTTTTAATTGTTCGATTTTGGAAGATATTGGTTTCATTTATCTATCTGTGTTCAAGATAACGTTAATGACTTTTTTATTAATTATATTCTTATTCTCTACCTAATCTTTATTCAATTTATACACACACGTTCATTATAATGTAAAAATAAAAAAAAGGGAAAATAGAAAACTTTATAACTGTTTTAGGATAAAAAAAACTATTACATTTCTTAATTTCTACGTAACAAAACCTTAAAATATAATAAAAAGAAATAAAGAAAGCACTTCACTTAAATTTATTTATATCATAAAGTGTTTCTTTCGTCATTTATTGACATTTTTATTTTAGAATTATAACCGCAAGAAAGAATAGTGTTAATTTGGATTGTGTATGTACACAAGAAGAATAAGACTTGTAAACCAGTGTTTCACATCGAAGATCTCTGCAGTTACAATGCTACGGCGATATAGATATTCAAATAAACATTCACATGCAGTGTTCTTGTTCATCGATGTGATGCTTTCTGTAGTTTTAACAAAACCGGGGACCAAGCAATGTTATTATTTATTGATTATCGAGAGCAATCTTTGAAATCCCTTATGCATCTGTAGCGACAATTTTCATATCCTATTCACGACTATGATTGATTGTATTCTTTCAGGGATCTGACACATGGAAGGACCGAGATCGCTTCAAAAAGTTTGCAAAAGCATCTTTGGAGCTTTGCCAGGTGTACGTGGAAATTTTTTCATCTAGTGGTAGTATTAAACAATTGGCTACGGCTGAGATGCACTTGAAGAATGTCATCAGACAGGTGAGATAATTAATTTTTGTGTAGTTAAGGGTTGAAAAAAAGTCAAGAAACATTACTCTCTTCACTTGTATTTAAATCTAGCTTGTTTGCTTGTCTTGCCCATTCCCTAAAAGTTTTTATAATCTGTAACTTGTATATTCAGGCCGTGAGCTTTTCCGATACTGACGAGTTCAGGGATCTTCAAGCTTGCTACGATGAAGTGAAAATTAAACTCCAATCGAACTCAATGCGTGGCTAAAATCTTGTCGAAGGTTTCATTTGATTTATCATGCAAGTTCTAATGCAAAGGTTTGACATGATGTCATCTTTATTGGAGCCGATAGCTTATTAATTTTCTTCTACAGGAGAAACTTCAAGAGGTTGCTTTCAAAATCATGAATGTGGCATACATCACCGATTAGAGTATGTGTTGCATATTTATTCTTTAATGAAAGCGCAATTTTTGTCATCCCCTCACCGCATGGCCAAATTACATAATTTACATTGAATTGCTATATTTCAATTATTGATTTGGTTTGGTTTGAATGAACTCATTCAGAATTATGATAAAGATAAATTATAGATTATTTTTTTGATAAAAACATCTAGTAAATGATTTATCTTTTGATTATATGCATTAGCTCGTATGGTCCAACGGGTACAATTTAATTTTAACTAAAGTTATAATTAAACCAAAACAAACTAAAGTTATTAGTCTGCATTCTTCAATGTTAATTCTTAGAGTAAATACGGATAACGTGAAAGGTTTTATATATTAATATTATTACAAAGTATGCACACTAAATTTGTTATTTTTATAACAATTTTTTATCAATGATGTTTCTTTATTGATAATGTATCGTCCTGGACTTGAGATCGTCCCTAACCAATTAAGTACATAGTGAGGGAATACCCCATAATAGTATAATTTAAGTGTTCATTAAATTTAAGTATTGAGTAAGACTAAGATCTAAATGTTAAGTAAGATAGGTCTTCCTTCATAGGCAGATCGAGTATTGACAGAAAGGGAATATTTGGAAGCTACACTGGGAGATGAGAACTATCATACAAAGTTATTCCTAGTCCGAATCATACATTCTATAAATAGTTCATGACTTTTTCATATATGGGAGTTGATATTTTAGGACCTTTTCCAAACTAAAGTTCTTACAAGTGGTAAAGTATTTTACAGAACGGATTGAAAATGGATTGACGCAAAATCTTGCCTTAGAAGTTCAAAGCTTTGCAAGAATATCGTATACAGATTTAGAGTTCCAAAATTTTTGATATAGACAACGATATGCAATTTGTAAACAACCAAGTCAAGTAAGTGTGCCACAACCTCGACGTATAGCAAGTTTTCACATCCCTATAACACCAATAACCTCGGTGCCCAATAGGGCAATATAATGAGGTTTGAAGAAAAAGGTTACAAGCAAGTAAAGCTGGACAGTCAAATGAAGTCCTAAGGGTGTCGTGGTCCTACTACACGAGAAACGCCATTTGGGTCCAATGCTATGATACTGATCGAAATACTCGAGTCTTCTTTTCGAGTCGCCAAGTTTTTCCTCACAAACTCAGAGGAGAGTATTCAAGCAAACTTGAATAGGATTGATGGAGTGTGCCAAAATAAGAAGAGAAGCTTTGAAACGACGAGTGGAGCCAAAACATAAGAGCAACGTTGTATCAAGACATTTTAAGGTATTGAACCTCGTATTATGAAAAGTGCAACCCAAATTGATCGAGAATAAGCTTTAATAGGTTGTCCGTACAAAATAGGAGAAGTTGTAGGCGTGGGAGCATACAGGCTAGAGACGTTGGACGGAGTCTAATCCCTCAGACACCGAACACAACAAAATTACATTTTATATCAGTTGAAGTTATGTAAACAAAAGTGTGACATTATTTTTCTGAGTTTTTTTTTTTTCAAAAACATCTTAAGGTTTTTAACGAGATTGTTTGTTTCGATAAAGCTATGTTTCATTCACTAATTTATTTTTAAAAACAACATAAAAATAAAATGATGACTGGATGTTGACTGGATGATCGAAGGTTTAACTAAGTTTGTTGGAACAATGAAACTGATTGAAGGGTAAGATTATTTAAAGATGTTAAGTCTAGATAATTGAAATCTGAACGATTGTCAAGTGGTCGATATTATCAAATGAATACTAAGTAATTAGATGATCCTTTCCAAAATATTGTTAATCAATTTCAAATTATTCTTAATCAATTGGATGCTAGGTAATTATCAAACAACCACGAGCATTGTGCAAGCAATTTATTATCATGATAAAGTCATTTGGTGAAGTAGTAAGAAGGGTTCTGTTTTAGTGTTAGGATGCTTCCAAAATATACAGTTCAAAAATTTTAAATTTAGTTATTAATTATAAACCAAATAATGAAACGGTGTAAAACATATCTATAAGAGGTTTGTTTAATTATATCTAATTGTTATTAAAGGAGGTTGGCAAAAGACCGAACATGAACAAAACTGTAAAATAAATTTAAGTCCAACCAAACAAAAACACCTTTAGGCTACCACCATTAGATACTAGGTTAAAAGTACATACATTCTTCAATACCCAGACTTGATCGATTGCGATCCAAAAATTGGTTCTGAAGAAAATGGCAATTTCGTCCTTTGAAGAGTCTTCCACACTTTCTCTTTCGAAATCCAGTAAACATGGATCTATAAACTAAGTATTGGAGAAGTATAAGTAAGACTGAGATCTAAGTGTTAAGTAAGGCTAAAACGCCCTTTTGTAGGTCAAACGGATGGTCTGGTTAATAGTAATAAGATGAGAAAAAATAATATTTTATTATTGAAATTTAAGAAAATAATTAAATTTTTTGATTTCAGTGTTTGTTTTTCTAGTACATCGAATCCGTTATTTCTTAAATCCCGTTATTTCTAATATATCAACATAAACTAAAGGAATAATATTAGAATTATTATTTTTAAGAAATAGAGAATGATCGACGTTTGACCGAGTATAATATTTTGAAAAAAAAAAGTAAAAGATTTTTTATACAATTGTCTATTAGCTTGTCTTAGTCCATGTTGAAATTTATTTAATCTATCTGGCCAATTGAGTTTTAGTGCATATTTAGAAGAATTTGTTTATACACTTCTTTCTACAATTCTCCATACAAGAAAGCATTATTAACATGTGGTTAACTTAGCTACTATAAGGGAAAAAGTATCAAAAAAATCTAGACTTTCTAGTTAGGTGTATCCTTTAGCAACAAAGCCTAGCTTTATACCTATCTATGCTAGCATAAGCTTTTCTCTTGATTTCTCTTGATTTTATATATCCATCCACGTCCTATGACAGATTTATTATGAGGCAGATTAGTCACAGTAAGTATCATTATTCTCTAAAGCACTAATTTCATTACTCATAGCTTTCCTCCAATGAATGTACTTATAGGCTTCCTCTTAGGCTCATGATCCATGTGAATTGCAAACATAACATGTTTAAAATTAGAATAACCTGTCACAAGACATATATGAAGAAATTAGATACCTGCTACAAAAGGCTTTTTCACTTTTGGTTGAATTAATTATTACTTGATAATTTTTGAGATATGAAGGGGGATTTTTAACACAGTAACATGTCCATAAGCCTGATTCAAATCATTAGTAATCCTATTTTGATCTACGTTCAGAGTATGAAGATTTTCATTATAACTATAAATATTTTCATCATCATTTAAAACATTTTCAAAACTTTCATAGAGAGAAAAAGGTTTTTTTGAAAAGAAATACCTTTTTGCTTATGATCATGATAAGAAAAAATATTTTCATGAAGATAACATTTCTAAATATTTCTATGCTATGATTAATCAAATTTAGTCCATGATTAGCTCTCGGGTCAAGCTTCTTTCTTTTGATCTGCAATAATAACAAAGGCAACCAAAAACCTTCATCATTTTAGAAATATCACACAACTTATCATACATTTTTTCAAAAGGAGAAAGTTTATCAAGATAAGGAGTAAGAATTCTGTTTATTAGAAAAATAACATGTTTAATAACATAATATCAAAATTGCTCATTAAGATTAGTTTGATATAATAAGGCTCTAACTACATTAAGGAGATATGTTGGTGTTTCCTTTCAAAAATAGCATTTTGTTAAGGGGTTTTAATGTAAGTGGTTTGATGAATTATGCCATGAGAATAATAGAAACTATCCATTTTAAATTCTACAAAATTATTAGATTGTATACTTTTAATGATTTTCTGAAACTGAGTCATAATATATTCAACAAAATCAATCAAACATTTCCTAGCTTCAGATTTATTCTTTGAAAGAAATAATCAAGTAAAACGAGTATGATCATCAATATAGTCGAGAAATATTTATTACCATTCATTGAAATACTAGAACATGCCCTCATATATCAACATGTATAAGATCAAATTTACAAGTAGTGCGAGATTTACTATTAGCAAAAGGAAGTTTTCTTTGCTTAATCAAATGGCAAGTATTAGCAAAAGGATATTGTTTTTTCATTATCTCAAGCCTTTCAACACATAAATGCCCCTCATTCTCATGTGTCATATATAAGGAATGTAATTTAGAGTGGTAGTATTTAAACAACATGAAAGATTATTTCGTAGCATATAATCCAGCTTCAACTTCAATTATACAAATCCTCTCTTTGGTCTTTATATCCTGTATTATGCAAGATTTTGAACAGAAAATAAGTTCAAGATTATAACTAGATATTAATTTAGAAACAAAAATCAGATTGTAGCTAAAATTATATATGTATAAAACATCTTGCAAAAAAGTTTTCCAACAATTTTAACAGTTGCTTTATGAGTTGCATTAACATCCTTTCCGTTAGGGAGCTTAACAAAGATAGGCACAATAGTATTATAAGGCAGAAATTTTTTTAAGGAGTAAGATACATGATGATCATAATCTATAGCTCTTGAATCAATAATTCAGCACTCTTTATTTTTGCTAAAATTTTTAACAAATTTTTTTTACCATCATGCTTACCATTCATATTGGAATTTTGACCAATGCTGCAATTTTGACCAATGTAAGTGTTGATAGATTCAACTTGGTTGATGTGTGCAGGTACTGAATCAACATTGTTATTAGTTCCAAATTTCTGAATTAGACTCATGAGGGTCTAGTATTGTTGTTGTGCCAATCTGAAATCATTTGATTCACCAAAGCAGAATCTCTCCTGCATTTTCTCGAACAGTTCCTATGTTATTGATACTGTTTCTGGAATTGTTAAATTTGTATCCAAGAGGAAAACCATGTTTCCATAGCATATGTCAATTGTGTGGCCACTCTTTCCACAATGAACACACACCTTCTTGCCTTTCATATTTTTATTTTCTTGATTGGGAAAATCGTGCATTCTATCGCACACTGCCTCCGTATGACTTCCATGACCACTGAGCATTAACAAAATTAATAAAGTTTGCATTATTAACCTTTACTTTATTTTGAATAAAAGTTCCCTTGTTGCCTCTCTTTCTGGGAAACATACGAAAAAGTTTAGGCTATGGCAGGTATTGGATCCATCAACAAAACATGAGACTTTATATTAGAATACGTTTGTTGAGACCATTTAGAAATTGCATAGCCTGGTCTTCTCTTTTCCTCTGTGCAATATTAGCAAGAACATCACAGGAACATTTGGTTTTGCACACACAAACTAGGTTAGGCCGAAAATTATCCAACTCGTCCCATATGGTTCGAAGCTTGGTAAAGTATTCGATAATTGGAAGATCTCCTTGCTCGAGAGCAGCAACATTAGTTTTCAACTCAGAAATGCGACGATCTGTCGAATTTATTCAAAGACAGAATGTAAAATTGAAAAAAAAAAAACTACCATTTTGTTGCATTTTTTTCAAGCCAAATGCTTTTGATCCACCAATTCAAGCTTATTTTTGGTACTTGCTAAAATTCAAAAACAAAAATCAAGATACAACACATTTGTCAATGCTGTGTGATAATATATGACAACACTTCATGCTTGTAACTTCATTGGGAGAGTAGAGATGGGCAGGAAAAAAAAAACAAAAGAGATGAATGAAAATTAAAATAAGAACAATAACGGCCAATGATAAGAAAAAATAAATGAAAGAAGAAATAATAGAAATTTTTTATTAATATGAACATGTGAGTTCAAATGTGAGTTCAACTGTGTGAAAAAAATGCAAAAGAATATTTAAATATTCTTCGATGAAAAATACTGTTATAACCAACAAAACTCTAAAAAAACTTTAAAAGTAAAATAAAAATAAAAATAAATAATTAAAGTTAAGAGGTTTCTTATTACACTAGATTAAAAGTATTTTTTTTTTCTTTTCAATAGAACGTTCTTGGAAAATCTTAAAAAATAAAAACAATGTTTTTTTTTTCTTTTTTTTCCTCTGAAGTTGATGTAGTTTTATCATTATGAAAGATGATCTAAGAGATTAGGTCTATTGATTCAACCAAGAATCAGACTGATGACTGATCCATAATCCAAAAAAGACTAATCCAGCAAATCCATAAACTCAAGATGTCTTGGTGTTAGTGGAACTTAATAAAGAACTTGATCCAAGATGGAAATAAAAAAAAAAAAGAATTGATATAGAAACTTGTGTTTTGCCTTGTTACAGATTTCTTTAATTCACTCAACCAAAGATAAATTTTATTTATAATAATGTAATTATTATCACTTGTTTAATAAGTTTATGCACATAATTAAAATTAAATATGAATTTTTTACATAGATAAAGACAAAACATATACCCGCTGATTGATGGAATGAAAATGAATATACCACCCACCATACCCAAACACATAATAATATACTTAAATGTCTTTGGGACACAGATACATCCATATAGGATGTGTTCAGAAATATAACTTTATTTAAATTATACTTCAGAATTTCCTTCTGGAATATTTAGAGAATAATTTTTGGATAAAACAAACGATTTTCTTTCTCAAGATATAAGATATCTTACAAGTTATGTAAAGAAAAATTAACCAAAAATAGTTAAATTGATTCTTTTTATATCTTTTAAAAGTATTCAAAGATATTTGTACATATTCACAGATTCTTTAACGTCCACTATATTTTCCATGACGGCATAACGACAGTAGATAGCAAAGGTAAAACAAAAGAATATATTTTGAAATTAAGAACGATATTGTAGAAATTTGATATATCAATATTGCAATTTCCCAAATAAGTACAGGTTCTCTAAGAAGATAGTTCCAGCTAATACGTTAAATACCACCTAAAAGACCTATATACTAAAGGAACTCATAATATTACCCAAGTCCTGAGAACAACCAATTTCAATTCCACTGAAGACCTACCTTAAGTCATAACCAAGTATACTGTAAAAGGCCAGTCAGACATATCAACAATTTGCAGCTCGGCCAGCAGGGCGAGACTCAACCTCTTCTGTGAACTTAGTGGTTGGCATAGATTTTCAGGATCAGATTGTTAATGCTGTACAATATCTAAACTCTACCAGTTTTAAGAGTAACAAAGAAAAACATGAAAGAAGTTATAATCCTATCCTAGCCTCGATACTTTGGAGTGATGCCTACTTCATTGCCAGCATACCATATACAGTATTTGACACCTCCATCAGCTGCTGTTCCATTTTTTCTTTCCATTTGTATAAATCCATAAACATTTCCTGTGAGAAAACATAAATATTCAAGACATTGTGCTAAAATAAATACAAAGTTTTAAAATATTACAAGTGGCTTGTACACACTGTCACCATCACCTGAAACATAATCAGTGAGTTGTCAAGGTCTGACTTCGAATTAACAGTTGTAGAAGAATCCGGAGTCACATTGGGTTGATCTTCTATTTTAAGAGGTTCCAGCTCCAGTACATCGCTATTATTTTGAGGGGAAAAAATGAGGTATACTAGAATAAAAGTACTAATATTTTTCCCTCCTTGGTCTTCCACCTCAAAGGAGTAGAAAGGGAGGGGGTACTAAAAAGATTGACTTACCTCTTCTTAGTCAGTTCGTCATTGGGTGGCTGTGTTGTTATGGCCGTGTTGGGATCTTCAGGTATAACCTCTTGTGGGACATTAAGTAGTTCTGGATTCCCAATCCAAGTTGCAAATGCATCTTCCTGAATATTGTCTAGGTTGGTGCTTTCTATCCAATCTTTCCACCTTTCTGAAGGACTAAAAGTGGTGCACTCCCTAGATGCTTGAAGATCATTCAATTTATTAGTTATTTCCACAAGTTGTTGCTCAACTTTAGTTTTCCAAATCACCAATTCACCATACTTCCCCTGTCAATATATGAACTACAGTGAGCCAGTGGTCACATCTTCAACATCATCATAAACAGCAACAGTCTTATCTCAATAGAAGAAATCAACTAAATGATATTACACAATTGGGCTTAGTTAAAAACTAATTTACATGAACACTATTCACCATGAGATCCCATTACATAATTTCCTCTTAGGCCCTCTCTACCCCTTTTCACAGGGCTAAAAACACTTACGTGCTAGAGATCAATTAAGTGAAGGAATCAATCAACTAAAAGAAAAATATTCAATATGACATTAAATCCTAAAAGGATGACAAAGTTATAGTAATATACTTCCTAGATACCTGCACACACTTCAAAGAATTAACGATTTCAGTTAGGCTATGGTCAGTCATAGCTTTCCACTTCACAAAATCCTTGTAGGTCTCCTGCCATTGCAACTCAACACTAAACATCACAGTACATTAAGAGACATCAAACCATCGGATTAATAAATTATTTAACATTCACCTCCATCATATTAATATCACTTTTTTCTTCCTTCATGGAAATGAGCTCATGCATATCTCTGCAATACAAATAAATTCATTAAAGAAAATAGAATAGCATCCATACAAAATTATTAGATATTCAGCTTCCAAGTCCAATACTTCTTCATTTGCGCCAATTCTATTTTAAGCTGTTTCAATTCCCCAGAAGAATCAGTATTCTGAGAGGGTGCACTGCCTGCCCTATACGTAGATGGTGGTATCCAGTAAGGGTCCTGCACACCAGCCTCCTGGCGCACCTTGTCCAGGTCAGCACTCTCTAACCAATACTCCATTATTCCATTGGTGTTGAACCATCTTCGGAATCGCTCGGTACCTCCAGGTGCCACTTTACCATCAATGTGCTTCAGTAAGTGGTCTAAAAGTCCAGTATCACCAATGTGTTTCCGAGCAGCTAGTCTTAGTGCAGGTCGGGTTATTGGGTTATCAAATGTCGCCCCTTCAGACTTTAGTACCTCCCACATGTTTTGCTCAGCCAACTGATACCTACAGTACATGATATTACATTTTTATATGACAGAAATAAGGAAGATAACAAAAAGAATATCACATTTTGTTTACCTCTCAGCTGACCATCTATCCCTACTTTCATTCTTCTTTTTTTTAACCTTGCTATTGCTTTGTTTCCCACATGACTCTCCCTTCACCTCTTTAAGCTGACTAAGGCTAAGGCGTTTCCTTTTCTTAATTTCTGGCACAAAGGCAGGTTCAACTTTGATGATTTTTTCTTCTTCATCATTTGAATCGTCTCCCTTAGAAGTATCAGAAGGAGTTCCATCTTCCTCATGCGGACTAATGAACATGACTCGATGATGAGCACCCCACGGTTCCATTCCTTCAGTTGAGTCCTAATTGTCCTCACAATTTCTGCACACTCCAGAAGAAGCACATCAGAAATTGTGAGTGCAATCAAACACGATATATACACAAAACAAATTTAAGGAAACAACCCAAATGCTTGGTGAGTACTTCTTTGGATGTCAAATGTTAATTTAATCTTAAATTCCTCATTATATGGCATGTTTAACAAGTTCAATAAAGTATGATTATAAACAAAATTCATACAGCATTAACCTGCTGTTTCATATATATCCAAGAGGAGTAAAGCCACAGACAGCAAGTCCTACATGCCATGGTGATTGTTCACCGAAAGCCTCTCTTCTTTCACTGAAAGGCTTTCGTTCATCCAGGCTCCCCCAGAACACAAGAAAATGAACTTAGCTTGTCATTGGTGGGAGTACCACATAATTATCCAATCTAAAATTGGATAAATTATTAATTTTCAAAAAATATTAAATGATCACAAAATTCGGAGCAATTTCGCCTCAAATTTTTCTTGCTAATAGACTGTTAAATCCCCCAATGTGAATACTACCCAGTGATTCATGAACTACCAACACAAGTAATGTTCACAATCAAAGTTCATTATAAACAAGTAGGAAACTCAAACATACCCAATAGTTCATAACATTAAGGAACACCACCAAAAGTTCTATTTAAAAGAAAATCCCACTTTAGAACATTGGAGACACACAAGCACTTAAAAAAAAACTATTCCAACTGTTACATTACATACCATGAGAAAAAACACATTTAACAAACCCTAGAATCAAGATCCCTCACTCCAATCACCGTCACCCAGTAACCCTAGCAAAAAACAGGTCACTGAAATCCAAACCAAAAACTAAACAACTAAACGTCTAATATCACCAAACATTGACATCAGAGGCAAATCTGAGAAAGAAAAACCCACATAAACCCTCAATAAAATCGGTAAAAAAACCCGTCCGATTCCGGAAAAAATGCGATGAAATTAGGGCAACAGAAAACCAAAACCCCCAATTCAGAAGAAAGACGAGGAAACCTAAGAATCGCAGAGGTGTGAAGCGCGAATTGAGAAAAAGAAGGCAATAGAAGAAAGAAAGAGAAGAAATTACGAAAGCGTACCAATGGGTGCATAAACGAAAGGTTGAAAGCGCGAAAAAGAGAGAATGTGTGACCAAATGAAAGGAAACGAAGAAAACCCAAACGAAACCGTGCCTGCCGCTTCAAATAACGTTGTTTTACTCTTTGTTCTGTAGCGTGTGCTTTTAACTCTTTTTTTATTTTACTTTCTCTCTCTTATAAGTTCTCAAGCTAAACCCTAACCGCCAAAACCCTCAAATCATTAATCCCTAATTATTAAATTATTGTTTTTAATAAGAAATTTGGGTCCCACTATTGGCTATTGCTCTTCAACAATGTCCTGAAATTTTCATTCCAACTCTCTCCCACCTCTTACATATTTTTTTTTTTCAGTTAGAATATCTAAGAAAGTGAACTCATAAATAATAACTAATTTTGTTTATATAAACTATCATTAAATTAACAAGCAAACTAGATTGAAGTTTGAATGAATTTATGTGAAGAATGATCTCATACCTAGACAAGTTTAAGGAAAATTGGTATAAGGTATACATTTTTATGTTTTTTCTTTTTTATGTTTTTGTGGTTATTCATACACTGGAGAAGGAGTTAAAATTATCATTGCGCATTAGGGTAGAGTCTATTTAGTTCAGTTTTTCAACCAATAATTAGCGAAATCCATGTACAAAAATGAAATATAGTTAAGTTGGATTTCAATTTACTATAAAATATAAATCAAATTAAACTAATCATTTGTTGTTTTAGTTTAAATATTTTTTTTATTGTTTTGGTTCGTACAAAATTGTTAGACTTTTTTTGTATAAAATCAATTTGAAAAAAATTGTAAAATAATTTTTTTAAACAATCGTTGACGTTTTTTAAATGTTAAATATTTTATGATGAAAAATATTTAAATAGGTAGATATTTTATGATTTTTATTTCTATAATTGTTTCAATTTTTTTCTCGTATACATTTATAAATAAACTACATAATTTCATAATTAAAGATTATAATATAAATTTAATATCTTGTTTTAATAATTGTATAGAAGATATAACAAAACTTAAAATAACTTTTTCAATAATATTTTCATATATATTTGATAGTTACCCATTGACTTTAAATATATAATGTTTTATTTAAATTTAAATATAATAAACGTTGTATCTAGATTATTTATATTGAATTTAAAATTAAAATTAAAATTAACCGAATTTATATAAAATTCATTTTTAAAAAAAATATTTTTTTTTATTGATTCGATTTCAACACCCATTTGTCCCATACTATCTACAGATCACATCGAAAAACATAACCGATGAAGTTGCTAACGAGGTTCCAATCCAACCAACAAGAAGAAAAATGGCACAACATATGAACATCGAGAATCATGTGGATTCATCAATAAATGTTCAAAACTGATAATACTATTGATGAGGATTTGCAGTGATGGATTCTTTGTGAAAAAAAAAAGGCACAATAATAGAAAGGAAAATGTTTGTTTGCCAACCCCACGTGGATTACAACCACATTACAACTGTGATGCGTCATTTTTTTATGACGTGGCACTAGAGGCATAAATGATAAATGGCAGGGGTATGGTATGATTGTTAAATCTTTGCAAAACATACGAAGGTGGTTCGCGCCTGGTATTTGAAAATCAAAGGAGGAACCTTTGAGTACTTCGTGCTTGGTTGTAGGGAAAAAGCAAGAAACTTTGTTGCGCTCGACGGCCATTGGAGGGGTGGAGGGCGACGACGAAGAGAATCTGCGTGAGGGAAAACCAAAGGTTTTTGGGTGTTTTGTGGTTCGTAGGAGAAGCTGTGTATGAGGGAAAAGGGTGCTACGCGGTTCTTTGAGGGAAAAACGAAGAACCTTTGGTTGCGTTCGACGGCCGTTGGGAGCGGTGGAGGGCGACGACGACGAGAAAAACATGGTGAGGAACGTTGAATCGTAGGAGAAGCTGCGACCTTGACATTGAGGAAAAACAGAGAAGGGTCTCATAAACGAAACCAAGGAGGAACGCCTAGGTAAATTTTATTATTGTACGTCGCCGTTGCAACTTGGTTTAGGTTTGGGAAATTTCTAGGTTTTGAACTGTGATTGCAGTTTACGGTGAAGTGTTGCTGAAATTAGGTTGAGTTTTAGTTTTGATTGTTTGTCTTGTTTTTGTGATGATTTATACATTTCATTTGTGGTTTTTGAACTGATATTGCACTTGAGGGTTCAATGTTGCTGAATAG
>Ga0209489_100572_pt1 | contig 70770 bp, 44 predicted proteins | sample SiratrowhiteBW_FD_187527 | JGI IMG/M metagenome (GOLD analysis project Ga0209489, IMG submission 187527) | Root nodule microbial communities of legume samples collected from California, USA - Siratro white BW (SPAdes) (version 2) | ecosystem: Host-associated > Plants > Roots > Nodule | place... | reverse complement strand
GTGTTTCTTGAAATGCATGAAGAAGTGTACTGTAGTTAGCACTATTAAATGAAGCACTGGATTCAGTACTACTTACATCTGAATCTTTTCCAGCCATCATACATGTATTGGCTTCAATCTCATCTTGTGAAGAGCAATTAGACGATGAAGTATTGTCCTCCCAAGCTATATACGCACGTCTAGATTTTCCAGATTTATTGCTCTTCTTTTCTGGTGCTTTGTCTTTGATTGCAATGCTTGGACACTCAGCTTTCGTATGTCCCTATTTTCCACAGCCAAAGCACAGAAATTTAGTTGAACCAGAATCAGTTTTATTTTTACCTCTTTCGCCTTGCTGGTTCTTCAATCTGTTCTTCATCTTTATGAATTTCTGAAACTTTCTTGTCAACAGATTGAGGTCTTCAGATTGACTGCAGTCTTCTGAACTTTCATCAGTTGATTCCTGGACAACAGTTCTAGTCTTGAGTGCTAGGCTCTTGGTCTTTTTCTCCACTGTTTCTGTTTCTTTCAATCTGATCATCTCCAGTTCAAGTTCTCTAAGTTTGCCAAACAGCGCTGCAGTTGTAAGTGTTGTCAAGTCTCTAGTTTCTGAAATTACTGTGACTTTAGGCTGCCAGCTCCTGTCCAAGCACTTCAAAATCTTGATATTAAGCTCTTCTCTATCAAACTACTTGCCCAGTCCAATTAGATGATTGACAATGTGTGTGAATCTTTTATGGACATCAGCAATAGTCTCTCCCTGCTGCATTCTGAACAGCTCGTATTCCTGGATCAATGCATATTTGCATGCTCTCTTCACATCAGTGGTTCCTTCATGTGTGACTTCAAGAATGTCCCACATTTCTTTGGCTGAACTGCATTGTGATACTCTAAAGAACTCATCTAGATTTAATGCAGAAGTTATAATGTTTTTAGCAACACAATCATAATGCATTTTCTTGTTCTTAAGATCAGTTAACTCATCAAAGCACTTAGCAGTAGACACACCATCAACAACATGCATAGGAATGAATGGACCATTTACTATGGCATTCCAAATTCCACGGTCAATAGACTCAATGAAGATTTTCATTCTCACTTTCCAGAATTGATAGTTTACCCCATAAAACATAGGTGGTCTATTAATAGAGGCACCTTCAGCAAAAGGTAACTTGTTCTCGGCCGTGGATCGAAATCTTGACTAGGATTCAAGATCCTAGCTTTGATGCCAATTGTAAAATAAGGTTTAGACCGAGTTCAAGAGGGGGGGTGAATTGAACTTTCAAAAACTTTTCGCAAATCTGATTTGTTCTTGAAGTAGAGAATGAAAATTCTTTATTCAATCGATTGACTATGTAATTCTGGACTGTCAGGTAAACAATCGATTGTGCACAGCGGAAGATATCAGAGGTAAACCCAGAAATCAATTAAACCCAGAAAATAGTTTACAGTGTAAAAATATTTTAACCCAGATTTAAGATGTTTAAACACAATCCAGAATCACAGTTGATTATGTAAATAGATGTTCAGAGTATGATCAACACTATGAACAAATTTTAATCCAGTCAATTTTAAACATGGCAGCAGTGAATAAAAGCAATCAAGAAGAGTAGGGAGAAAAGTAAGAACACAGAATTTTTATCCTGGTTCACCCTTCCTCAAGGGCTACGTCCAGTCCTTTGCAAACTAGCAAAGATTTCCACTAAAACAGATCACAAGATCAGTTTACAACCCTTGCTCCCAGCAAGTTACAAATTGCTCCCAGCAGTAAACCCACACCTCACTGAACCCCTCAGCTAGTGTGTAACTAGTGCAGAAACCCACTGCACCACAACACTTGCAGTCCGCAAGCAACACTGTTCCCAACAGTACTCACCCTCTACTGAACCCCTTAGCAGATGGAGACCAATGCAGAACCCACTGCACCAACTCAATTACAAACCCAGTAATTGAAAACAGGAAACAGATTACAGATCAACAGGATCAGAAAAGATTACAGAGTACTTCTACACAAAACAGATTACACAGAATGAAGATCAGGTGTAGAAGACTTAACTTTGGTCCAGAATCAAAGTAGCAAGAACCTCACTTCAAGGATGCTTTAAAGATTCACGTTCTTGGAGGTTTCTTGATTTGAAAAGCTTTGCAAAAATAATGATCGCACAAAAGGGGCAATATCTCTCTTAGAAAATCTCAAGGAATGCTTTTCGAAAGTCTTTGATTTGATAATTCTGAAAGTGGTGATTCTCATTCCTTTAAATACCCAAATCAGTTTTAAAAATAGCTTAGCTGTCACAATTCAATTAATTGAACGAACCATTCAATCGATTGAATTTGACCGTTAGTTTGACCCAGTCAAAGGTTTCAGTTGTAACAGCAATAACTGTATTTCAGTTGCAACAGAAATAACTGTCACATTCAATCGATTGTTTTAGAAATTCAATCGATTGAAAAACCTTTTTCCAGCAAAAACATTTTGGGTTATTTTTATTAAAAACAGTTTTAATAAAAATATTTGTGAATCTTTTTAACACCTCAGAAGTGATGAATCATGCCACTAGTGATTAAGGACTAAGCCAATCACCAACACACAAATCCAACTAAGGACCAAAACCTAATCACCCAACTATCTTCACGTTGGCACAAGTCTTCACTTGAACAATTCTGGTCCAGGTTGGTTCCAACAGATCCTTCATGAGACAGTCTTCATCAGCTTCACATGCTAAGCCTTGGTGCTCACAGTATTGACTTCATCAAATCACATGCTTAGCCTTGGTGCTAACAGAGACCCATAATGAGAAAGCCCAAGCCCACAAAGCAAAAAATGAAGTCCAAAATCCAAGCGAGGCAAACTCAAAACCTAAATCTGTATTTAAACAATTTTGGGAATTGAGAAGAGCAGATGACACGTTTTGCAAATTGGTGAGATTGAATCTCATGGGTTCTTGGCTGAACCAACTCTTAGACTTATCAAGGGTTTTCCATTCCCTGTGGCATCTCTATGACTGATCTTCCATGGAAGTGTCATTACTTATCCGTATCACTCATTTTACTTGAAACCCTACTTTCCAATAAATTCAATTTCCTACCCTAGATCTGTCTATTCTTGAATCCTAGCAAACGAGTTAACATCACAAATAGTCAACCTCTTGATGAAATACAATCTTTGTACCCTTTTTGAACCCTTAAAAAGATATTGTTCTTCATCCTTGAAAATGTTATCTTTGTTTGACTACCTTACTTTGAGTGAGGAGAGCAAGGAGATTGGGAACTTAGTATCATTCAAGTTTTGGGGGAAAATATCTGAAAAAGAAAAAAAATTATAAAAATGGGATATAAGGAGATCAAAGGTTGTGGTTTACAAAATAAATAAATAAAATAAAGTAAAAAAACTTAGATATTCAAATACATAAGTTTGGGGGGAAAGTTTATTATTTGTTTGGATTGAAATAGAATAGGGTATAATTTTTTGAATTTATTGATTGATCTAATTGCTCTCATTGCTTGAAGTGTTTTTATTAAATAGAAAAACATGTTTTCCTTCTTAGCCCAGCCAAATTACTAGCCAATAAAAGTCCTTGTGATGTTGTATGTTTGTAAAAATTTTGGCTCTTCAAATAAAAAGCACAGTTAAATTGTGAGAAATAGTGATAATTGAGAGAGAATACATCTTGAGATACTATAGTGCTTGAGTGAAACACTTACTTTCATGAGGAATAATACCTTTGGTTGTTCACTAATATTAAATTGTCATGTGTCTAAAAGTTTATGCATTTTCTGTTGCAATTACATTTGAGTACCATAGCAAAAACATTTATATTGGTTCTAATCCTCTTATCTCACTTATAATCTCAACAATTCAACTTTAGGATTGATGGTTCCACAAACTTTCACAAAGTTATATAAGAATCAACTCCTAAAAAATTTCAGGAGGATATACAACAACCCTCGATACCAAGAGGATTTTAAGAGGGTGAATTGAACAATCAAAACTTGTTCTTAAAAACAAGCTTAAAATAATGATTTTTTTAAAAATCAATCAATTAAAGTCTTTCAGGATTACAATATTGGCAAATATAAAATCATTCTGTTGATTCAAAAATTTAATCAGTTAATATTCCACTCAACCAAGAATATAATGCGGAAATTTAAAAAGAATGACAGAGAAAAGTAACACAAGTATATCCTGGTTCACTTTTCCACAAGAGTTACATCCAAATTCTTAGCCACACCAGCTAAGATTCCACTATTAGGAAGTCTTATAGAAACACACACAAGGATTAAAGAAAATCACTCTTGAACCCTAAAAGAATGACTCACCCACCAAGTAACACCCTATTACCCTTCTAGAACCAGAAACCCTATCCACTTACAGATACACTTTGCAAAAGTGAAAGAAAATACATGAACAACATCACCTTAAACAATAGAAACAACAAGTTTAAGGATTTGAGATACTTTCCTTTATAAAAATTGAATGATTCAAAAGTAAAAATATGTTTCAATTGAGTTCAAGAGGAGGGTGAATTGAACTTTACAAACTTTTTTATTCCAGAAAGCAATGAAAATGTTTTAAGCCAAAATGAGAGTTTAAATGAACTCTATGATCAATGATACAAGGTGCAACGCAAAAAATAAATCGACTCAAGCACGAATAAACCAATTTATTTTCCGGCAGAACAAGCAACAGTCAGTTTCAAACAATGATATAGACCAAGCAAAACACAATCAAAGTAGAGATAGAATTAAGTAATCTATGATACAACTGACTATAATATACAAGTACAAGACTCAATTAATGGTCAATGTAAATCAAATGACAAGATACGCACTAACAAAGAAGGCAACAAACACAACTGCAGAGGCAACTCAATGTTCGTTTAGCAGATTGGTTTTAAAGGTTTCACAACATGCACAGTTTGATAACGGCAAACACTTGAAGTAAAAAATGAAACTAGAATTAAATATACAGAGAAATCAGATTCAATTTGCAGGATCAAATGAAATATAACATTTAATACACCAAGCAAGTACCACTATGCAATTGTGCAGAACATAATGCTTAGAGCTAAATGATCAAACCACAAAAAGCATATCTGAATATTTATTAGTGAAAATGCACAAATGCAATCACATGAAGAATTAACACAAATTCACTACAAAGACCCAAAAACGAAAATCTATATAAAGAGCAGTGAAATAATACTATGAACAATAGAAAAACTGGTGTGTTTCTGACTAAGATAGTTTGACAAAATATTTGAAAACCAGATTTAAAAGAATTTTATGAAACAATATTTCTTAGCACAGATTTGCAAAGGTACAAACAAGCGTAAACATTGATGCTTAGATGATTTAAATGGCACAGTGCAGAAATACTAAATTACCAATTAATCAAATACAATTGTACAGACTAAAAGAATGATATAATGCAGAATTAAACTTCTAAATGAATGATATAATCCAGAATTAAACTTTCACAGATTAATTACATGAACACAAACACAACAGCTCTAAGAACCAGAAAACAAATATAATACATAATCAAAATTAAAGACAAAAGTGAGAGAAGATCACACAAGGCTATTATATTGGTTCACCCTTTCTCAAGGGCTACATCTAGTCTTTCTTGCAACCCTAGCAAGAAAAATTCCACTAACCACACTCAATTGTACACAATTACAATAAGGAACCCTTCTTGCACCCTGCAAGATTACAAAACACCACTGAAATTTGGAACTAACACCCTGCAACCCCAAACAATTCAGAAAACCACAATGCTAAACCCTATAGCATCACCAATTACAAAATTGAATCAAAGCTTACAATTAAACAATCCAAAAATGCAATACTTGAATCAAAACGGGTTCAAGAATTAAGTATACAAGCTCTCTGATTTTCCATTGAAGGTGGGTCTGCACAAGGACTTGAAGAACTCCAATGCAACAGTACAATTTCAAGATCTTTGTTCTTCAAGAAAACTTCTTTTAATCTTTGAAAAAACAAGCAATCTTTTTTCTCTCAAAATTGTTGACACACGTGTTCACTATTCTCTTTTCTATGTCATTCCTTTTTTCTCTCAAAGAGAGCCTTGGTATTTAAAACATAAAAACCCAAAACTATTTTCAGAAAACAATTTGGCATTTTTGGTGTAGACTTCGAATAAGTCGATTTCATTAAAATGAAATCAATTTATTTTCTGATGAAAACTAAATTTTCAAAACTGAGTTTTCTTAAATGCTTTTGCTATGCTTTGTTACTTGTTTTAAGTATCTTTGAATTATGCCAATGAGTTTCTTCTATGCTTTGCACATATGTACCTTCACCTTCAATCACACTTACTCACACCCACTAAGACAAGGCCTAAGTCTTCATCTTTAGCTTCCATGCTTTTGCTTTGCCTTTGTCCAAATGTTTGGCTTTATCAAATGCTGAATCCTTTGTGATTCTTAACAATCTCCAAATATTTAATGAGCACAACTTAGTGTGTAAGTGGTTTCTAGCTTTATTTGCACAAAATGAAACTTGTGAAAGTAACAGTTTCACATATTGCCTTATCACAATTTCATATTTTAATAATTTTCATACTTTCACACCTCATTCTGATTAAACCATAAACTCACTATTTCATTAAACATAAGTTGTTACATTATTTGAAATACATCAGCACACGTACAACATTACAACATTACAGAATTGACAATACTGGCACAAGAACAACAGATTAGAGACTCATAAACAAAACTTAATCATAGGAGTAATATGCAGTACTAAACATATAACAGTAGCAGAGAAAACAAGCATCAACAACATGCAACAAAGCACGTATCAGCACAAAACCCTAGAACCTACACACTCTTCACACACTCCACTATTTCTCCCCCTTTGTATTCATCAAATGCACGAGAAAGGATAAGAGTGAAAGAGAATGCATATGACAGTTAAAATGCATGCTACTCTTTAGGTTTTTTCCATGCAACCATGACTCTTGGCTGCTCTTGCACCACTTTAATTTGTAAATCCATGTGCTGAAATCATGCAGTGCAAAACTCGTGCTGGTTTCTCTGCCCAGTTGTAAGATAGTCCAGCTTGTCTATCACTATTTGTTCAAAGTTTGAATAACTAGAGCTTGGAACAGAACCTTCTCCCATATTCATTGTAGCAGTGCTTCCAGCCATTTCCTCTGTAGCATCTGCACCAGCATTTCCAGCATCAGCTTGACATATCCACTCCTCATTATTTATCTTGGTCAGTCCAATCTTGGGTAGAGTGGTTTCCGAAACTTCATGGTTTTGTTTAACTAGTTCAACAAGTTCTCCTTCAAGTGGTACAAGAAAATACTCAATAAACTTTGAGACAAGCATAAATACGAGATTCTATAATCCACTAGCCATTTTGGATTTCTCCATCTATTCTCCTAGCACAAATGCCCAGTTGACTCTCATCTGGTTAAGAATGAAGTACATTCAAATGAGATTCTCCTCATGTAGGACAACATGGTTGTGTCTTGTTGGTGTCATGTTTCATACAATGATGAAAGTTATGATCCTTGGATTCATTGCCAAACCATCAACATTAAATCATCTCATTATTCTATGTTGATCCCTCAAGCAGCTTTTGTAGAATGTAATTTTTTTGTAATCTTCCAAGTCTTCAATGTTTCCTTTTCCTATTTTCAGCCCCTCACATTCAATACCTGCCACCACCATCCATATAGAAGGATTTATGTTCGTTGTTACTCTATTGAATCTAGATTCCAGCCTTTCTTCCTTCACTTTCAGGTTCGTGAAAAGCACCTTCACCAAGTCTGGATATACATTTCCAGTCAGCCCAAGGAACCTCTTCAGTCCCTATTGTTCCAGCTGTTCACTAACTTCTAGCATCATTTCAAATTTGAGCCAGCTCAATCTCACAAACTTAGGGGTGTTGATGATCTTCCTGCTGAATTCTAATAGGTATCTATCAATGCTTTCATCACTTTCTGATTCATGCATACTTCCAAACCAGCCATCCAAGTGCCCTCTTGTATCAATGAATTTACCAGAACTCACAGTTTGTTCCAACTTCTTCTTTGGGTTGCACGAGGAAGGTATGGCAACAATGTATGGAGATGGGTTCTGGAGTTGTTTTTGAGTGGGTTTGATGCTTATGCGGAATGAATGAAGAATGAATGTAATATATATGCACACAAAATAGATTTGAAATAAATTCATTTTCACCTACTAGAATTGGAGTACTGTACCTTCTGGTTTTAATGAGACAACACTTAACTACATGGGAAAATTGAAGAACAACTACAAAATCTGTTGCTTTTCAGTTTCTTACCTTTTTTACTACCAATGGTGTAAAGACATATGGCATTATGTGGCTTAATGTGGTAAAATATGAGTAGTTGAGCAAGTTTTGCTTTAATCAATTCACTTTGAATGCTTTAGTCTACTCACTATTGTCCATCAATTGATTCCAACTGATCTTACACGCATCCCTTGTCTCAGAATACAACTCAAAAGCAATTAAAAGATCAAGTTTTAAATCATAAGAAATTGAAAAATAAAATCAGCAGTTCACCGAAGAAAATAAATCAATTTTTTTTCATGACAGTGAGAATAAATGTGATGCAATACCTATTTATGCTATTTTTGATAAATCTAGTATGTCTAACTCAGTTCTAAGGTAATTAAACCTATCTTTAGCAAGTGGTTTAGTAAAGAAATATGCTAACTGTTTTTCAAATTCAATAAATTTGATTTCACAAACCCCATTACTAACTTATTCTCTAATGAAATGATATCTAATCTCTATATGCTTAGTTCTAGAATGATGCACTGGATTCTTTGTGAGATTTATGGAACTAGTGTCATCACAAAACAGTGGTACCTTTGTGACTTTAAGACCAAAGTCACTAAGTTGTTGTTTGAACCACAAGATTTGAGCACAACAGATTCCAGCAACAATGCACTCAGCTTCAGCAGTAGAGAGAGTAACACATGCTTGCTTCTTGTTGTTCCATGATATTAGACTTGATCCAGGTAAATGACATGTACCACTCGTGCTCTTTCTGTCTAATTTACACCCTTCGAAGTTTGAATCTGAATATCCTTTGGGATTGAGTGTAGCTTCATTTGGATACCACAATCCACCATTAGTTGTTCCTTTGAGATACTTTAGAATCCTCTTTACTACATTGTAATGAGACTCCTTTGGATTGACTTGAAATCTTGCACATGTATATGCCAAACATGATGTCAGGTTTGCTAGCTGTGAGGTAGATCAATGATCCAATTAGTCCTCTGAATTTTGTTTAATCTACTGTAGTTCCATTGTCATCAGCATTAAGATAACAACCAGTTGAAATTGGAGTTGAGGCTTCTTTGCAGCTTTCCATTTTGAACTTTCTCAACACATCCTTGCAGTACTTTGTTTGGCTCAAGAAGGTTCCATTTCTCATTTGCTTGATCTGCAGTCCTAGAAAGTAGTTCAGCTCTCCCATCATTGACATTTCAAACTCCCCCTACATTGCTAAAACAAATTCTTGACAAAGTAGCTCATTAGTTCATCCGAAAATTATATGATGAACATATACTTGAACAAGAAATATGTTATTTTCAGATTTCTTAATAAAGAGAGTTTTGTCTACTTAACCCCTTTGATAATCCTTTGATAGTAGAAAATTACTTAACCTTTCATACCATTGTCTAGGAGCTTTCTTTAAACCGTAGAGAGCTTTCTTGAGTTTGTAAACATGACCAGGTAGCTTGTGATCTTCAAATCCTAGCGGTTGTGTAACATATACTTCCTCATTTATGAATCCATTCAAGAATGTACTCTTCACATCCATTTGGAACGACTTGAAACCATTAAGACAAGCATAAGCGAGTAGAAGTCTAACAACTTCAAACCTTGCAACAGGCGTATAGGTTTCATAATAATCAATTCTTTCTTCTTGACTGTAACCTTTAGCAACCAACCTTGCTTTGTTCGTAACTATTATGCCCTACTCATCCTTCTTGTTTTTGAACACCCATTTTGTGCCAATCATGTTCATCTTGTTGGTCTTGGGAACTAAGCTCCACATGTCATTTCTGGTGAACTGGTTCAGCTCTTCTTGCATTGCATTGATCCAATGATTGTCAGTCAAGGCTTCATGAACTGTCTTAGGCTTAATCTATGAAACAAACGCCATGTGTTCACACAACAAGTTCAGTGAATTCCTTGTTCAAACTCCCTTGTTAATCTGGCCTATCATGTTATCCAAGGATAGATCTCTTGGAACTCTCTATTCTTGAGGCAAATTGATTCACTCTGGTATTGAATCGATTCCAGAGTTTCCAGTTTTCATTTTTGCATTTGCTCTTTGTCTTGATCCGCTACAGTACCTTTTAGTCTTTTAATGCTTTCAATTTGTCCATCATTAGCTATAATTTTAGGTTCTTCCTATAACTTTTAGTTATCCTCATCAAAGGTTATATACATAGTCTATTCAATCAACATGGTTCTCTTATTGTATGCTATATATGCATGGCTATATGATGAGTAACCTAAGAATATGCTTTCATTTTCCTTTGAATCAAACTTACCAAGATTATCCTTGCCATTGTGTGAAATAAAGAACTTGAAGCCAAAAACTCTTAAATGTGAAATGTTTGGTTTTCTTCCTTTGAAAAGCTCATAAGGGGTTTTCTTTAAAATTGTCCTTATTAAAACTCTATTCAGCACATAGCAAGCAGTGTTAACTGCATCAACCCAAAAATATTTTGGAAGATTTGTTTCATTTAGCAAAGATCTAGCAATCTCTTCTAGGGCTCTATTTTTCCTCTCCACAACCCCTTTTTGTTGTAGAGTTCTTGGAGCTGAAAAAATTATGTTGAATGCCAAATTTTTCACAATACTTTTCAAACCTTTCATTTTGAAATTCTCCCCCATGATCAGTTTTTATGGCAACAATGGTGTTGTTTTTTCTATTTTCAGATAATCTTTGCAAGTCTCCTAAAGGCATCAAATGCATCATCCTTAGTCACTATGAATAATGTCCATGTGAACCTAGAGAAATCTTCTACAATGACAAGACCATAATAGTTGCCACCTATACTAATTGTTCTAGAATGTCCAAATAAGTCCATGTGAAGCAGTTCAAGAGGTCTAGTTGTTGAAACAAAGTTTTTCTGTTTAAAAGAACTTTTAGTTTGCTTTCCCTTTTAACATGATTCACAAACTTTGTGCTTTTCAAACATGAGTTTTGGTAAACCAACTACAAGATCCTTAGATGCAATTCTACTTAAATGATGCATGTGAATGTGAGCAATGCGTCTATGTCATAACCAAGTTTCATCACTTAGTCAACAAGCAATTGATTTCAGAATTTATGCAATTGATGTCTAACATGTAAACATTGTTAATTATTTTACCAACAAGGCGAGTCTACTTAGAATCAACACTGGATATGAGGCATATTTCTAGTTGAAATGTGACTTGCAGGCCTTTGTCACACAGCTAGCTAATGCTTAGGAGATTAGGTTTTAAGCCTTCAACCAGCAGAACAATTTGTATGATCAAGTTGCCTTTAACTCCTATATCACCACAACCAATTATTCTGCCTCTATTGTTATCTCCATACGTGACAAATCCTCCATGCTTTATCACCAATCCAGTTAGCAAAGATGCATCCCCTGTCATATGCTTGGAACATTTATTGTCTAAGTACCAAAGCTTTTTGTTGGTTGCACCTTTGTCCTGCAAAATAATTTTATGAAGGAAGATTGGTAACCTATTAATTTCGAGTACATATGTGTTATGACTTCCTTTTGGTATCCAGCTTATACGACCATTTGGAACTTCAAAGAGTCTAACTCTACAGTTTCTAACAGTATGACCTTTATGCATGAAATAGAAGCAAGTCTAAAAGGGTGAGATGTGCTGGCTGATGTGTTTGAAAAAGCTGCTAAATCTTTTGGTTTTCTTTTCAAACATAGGTTTATATCCAATTTCAGCTTTATCAAACAAACAGTTTTGGGAACCTAAAAGAACATTTAAATTTGTAGTCCCCAAGGCTTGCTTTGAAGAAGTTTTCATAAGATATTTTACCTTAGCTTGCACCACCTCACAGTTTTTTATGGAGGAACTCCTAGGTGCCTTAGCTTCTTGCGCAAGCTTCAATCGAAGTTGAGCATGATGAAACCTTAAATCACCGAATCGAAGAAGTGGATGAAACTCCTCATGATACGATGAAAATTCAAGGAAGGAAGCGTGCAAGGAGGTTGATGGTGAAGTAGATGGTGAAAGCCTTGAAGGAGGTTGGGCCAACCTTCAAGAGAGAGAGCTCCTAGCTTCTAAGAGAGGAAACTCAATGTGAAACTTGAGGCAATGTGCTGAAAATTTGGCAGTATATCATTACTCAAATCAAGTCTACATTAGAGGTTCCTAAACCTCTTATTTATAGAAGAAAGGATGAATTACTTAGCTTCTATGCAAGCTATCTAGGTAGGGTATGAGAGAAGCTAGGTCTAGAAACCCTAGCTTATAAGACACGCTTCTAACCCTAACTTATAAGACAAGCTTCTAACCCTAGCTTCTATGACAAACTTCCCAAACCTAGCTTGCACTCCAAGGCTCTCACAAGGTGGTGACAAGTGGCACAAGGAGAGAGCTCCTTGTGCTACTTGGACTCCTTGATCAAGCCCAACATTATTTATGGACCTCAATTCCCAAACTTACACTACATGGCCCAAAAATACAAGGCCGAAATTTATTCTACTTAGCCAAAATACAAGGCCCAAATTATTCTAAACTATTCTAAACAATTTATACAAATTAGAAGACTTCTCCTTAATACTTTATTTTCTCCAAAGGGATTTTTTTCATGTTTGTATTTGGGCTTGAGCAGTTGGTTAAAAGCCCAAATAGGATGAGATAGGCCCAATCTTCTGCAAAGCTCTTAATTTTCCCTCTGGCTCTTTGTCCTCTTTATTTTTTGATTAATGTCGTTAGGGCGTACTCCATCAGTTTTCACACTTGGCTGGTTTGCTAGATTCACCCTCAAAGTTAAAAGACTGGAAAATCATATTCAAGTGTTCAACACCGGTTTTAACAACTTCTAGTTCTTCTTCCAATGAGTTGAATCTCTCTTTCACCCAATTGTTCAAACTTTTCAGCCTATTGTTTGCAAGTGCCAATCTGTTAGCTTCATCATGTGTTTTGAAAAAAGCTTGAAGCAATGTACTGTAGTTTTCTTGATTCAAAGAATACTTGAGCTAGCACTACTTACGGCTAATTGCTCCTTAGCCATCAAGCACAAATTAATCTCCTCTTCCTCCTTTGATGAAGAGCTGGTTGTTGAATCATTTTCATCCCAGGCTATGTAGGTTCTTTTTCCTTTGTTGTGTTTGTTGACTTTGTTCTTTTCAACAACCTTTTCTTTGTGAGCCAGGTTTGGACATTCCATCTTGATGTGTCCCTATTTTCCACAACCAAAAGAAGTAAAGTTAGCAGCATTTGAATCTTCTCTTTTCCCTTCTTCCTCAGGAATATGCTGAACTTCCTTGATAACAGGTTCAATATTTCATCTTCATTGTCCTTAGTAGAATCAGTTTCGCTTTCTTCTCCTAGAGAAGCATTTTTTGAGTGTTATTCCTCTTTCTTTTCTTTCTCCAATCTCTTGCTCTTTGAATCTATTCATCTCAATCTCATGTTCTCTATGTTTTCCAAACAGTGCAGTTGTACTCAATGTTGTGAGATCCCTCGTCTCTGATATTGCAGTGACCTTGGGCTACCAAGATCTATCAAGACACTTCGGCACTTTTATGTTGAGCTCTACCTTGTTAAAGATATTCCCAAGTCCAATGAGATGATTCACTATATGCATGAATCTTTTTTGCACATCTACAATGGTTTCTCCAGCCTACATTCTGAATAGTTCATACTCCTAGATTAAGGAATGCTTTCTTGCCCTGTTCACATCACTGGCTCCTTCATTAGTCACCTCCAGAATGTCCCACATTTCCTTTGCTGAAGAACATTGAGAGATCCTAAAAAAAGCATCTAAATTCAAAGGTGAAGTTATACGATTCCTAGCCAGATAATCAAATTAAGCTTTCTTGCTCTCAGAATCACTCCATTTAGACCAATGCTTATCAAAAATTTTATGATCAATCACAGTTTTAAGCACATAAGGACGACTAACAATTGCATTCCATACTCCACGATCAAAGAGATTCAATGAAAATTTTCATCTTGATTTTCCAAAAAGGATAATTGACCCCACTGAATAAAGGAGGTCTGTTTATAGAAGCACCCTCTGCAAAAGGCAGTTTTTCCTCAGCCATAGGATTGAAACCTGAATAGACTAGCCACAACACAATCAAAGAATAAATAGAATTAAGTAATTTGTGATACAAGTGACCAAAATATACAAGTACAAGACTCAATTAATGATCAATGCAAATCAAATGACAAGATATGCACTAGCAAAGAAGGCAACGAACACAACTACAGAGGCTACTCAATGTTTGTTTAGCAGAATGGCTTTTAAAGGTTTCACAACAAGCACAGTTTGATAACATCAAACACTTGAATTAAAAAAGAAAGTAAAATCAATTATACAAAGAAATCATATTCAATTTGCAGGATCAAATGAAAGATAACTTCTAATACACCAACCAAGAACCACTATGCAATTGTGCAGAACAGAAGGCTTAGAGCCAAATGATAAAACCACAAAAAGCAGATCTGTATATTTATCATTGAAAATGCACGAATGCAATCACATGAAGAATTAACACAGATTCAATACAAAGATCCAAAAATGAAAATCTATATAAAAGGAAGTGAAATAAGACTATGAACTACAGAAAACTGTTGCGTTTTTAGAAAGACTGTTTGACAAAATTTTTGAAAACCAGATTCAAAAGAATTTTATAAAACAATATTTCTAAGCACAAATTTGCATAGGTACAAAGAGGCATAAACAGTGATGCTTAGATGATCTAAATGGCACAATGCAGAAACACTAAATTACCAATTACTCAAATATAGTTGTGCAGACTAAAGAATGATATAATGCATAATGAATTTTTCATAGACTCAATTACATGAAAAGAAATACAATAGCTCTAAAAACCAAAAAACAGATATAGTGCATATCAAAATTAAAGACAAGAGTGAGAGAAGATCACACAAGACAATTATACTGGTTCAACATTCTTCAAGGGCTATATCCAGTCTTTCTTGGAAACCTAGCAAGAAAAATTCCACAAACAACACTCAATTGTACACAATTACAATCAAGAACCCTTCTCGCAGTCTACAAGATTGCAAAACATCACTGAATTTTGGAACTAACACCCTGCAACCCCAACCAATTCAAAAAACCACAATGTTAAACCCTATAGCATCACCAATTACAAAATTGAATCAAAGATTACAATTGAACAATCCAAAAACGCAATACTTGAACCAAAACAGGTTCAAGAATTGAGTATAGAAGCTCCATGATTTTCTAGTGAAGGTGGGTCTACACAAGGACTTGAAGGACTCCAACGACACAATACAATTTCAAGATCTTTGTTCTTCAAGAAAACTTCTTTTAATCTTTGAAAAACCAATCAATCTTTTTCTCTCAGAATTGTTAACACTTGTGTTCACTATTCTCTTTTCTACGTCATTTCTTTTTCGGTCAAAGAAAGCCTAGGTATTTAAAATATAAAACCCAAAACTATTTTCAAAAAATAGTTTGACAGTTTTGGTGCAGGCCTCGAATAAGTCGATTTCATTAAAATGAAATCAGTATATTTTCTGATGACAACTGAATTTTCAAAACTGAGTTTTCTTAAATGTTTTTGCTATGCTTTGTTACTTGTTTTAAGTATGTTTGAATTGTGCTAATGAGTTTCTTCTAAGCTGTGCACAAATGTAGCTTCACCTTCAATCACACTCACTCACACCCACTAAGACAAGGCCTAAGTCTTCATCTTTAGTTTCCATGCTTTTGCTTTGCCTTTGTCCAAATGCTTGGCTTCATCAAATGTTGAATCCTTTGAGTTTATTAAGGAAAAGTTTATCAAAGAATTTCTTTAGGAAGAAAAAACTACATTGAATGATTTTGTATATTACTCAAAAGTGGGTTTTCAAAAGTCTCTTTAAGAATTTGGAAACACACAAATTTGTAAAATCAGTACTATCAGTTTCAATAGATTAAAATATTATTTTAATCTGTTGATTTCATTTAAAGTGTAAAGAATAGATTAGTTTGAGTTTTTAATTTATTAAGACTTAACAGGCATACAATTCTTTGAAAAATCTTAGAAAATAGTTTTATCGCTTTCATTTTCCTGCTCTTAATATCATTTACTACCTCATTTGATATTACAATACTATCGAGGATTCCACGACCACCTAAGAATGTTTATTCGCTAACATCAATTACACTTGGAAGTACTAGCTTTAGCCTATTTGCCAACACCTTAGTTATGATTTTATACAAACAACTGACCAGATATATTCGCCTAAATTCACTTAAGCTTATTAGGTTCATACTTAAGCACTAAAGTTATAAACGAGGCATTCCATCCTCTCAGAATGTAGCTTGTTTGGTGAAAAATTATTACAACACTTATGACATCCCCTTTAAGGTTTCCCAATTGCTCTTAATGAAGTGAAAATGGTAAGATCAGGCCCGCGACTTTTTGTACCTTCACATTGGCTCATCGCTGCCTTTATCTCTTCATCCTCAAATTTACTACTTAGTTGAATGTTATCTTCCTCCTGTATCGTGGGGAATTGGATTCTATCTAAATTCAATTATTGGATAGATTCAACTAGGAATATATTTTTGAAAAATTGCTTCACTTCTCGTTTCACTCTATTGGGTTCTTTGCACCATCACCATTCACTTCTACACCTGTAATTTCGTTGGTTAACCTTCTCCATTTAATAGAGTGGAAGTACTTAGAATTTATATCTCCCTCCTTCAACCACGCATCCCTTGATTTCTGTTTTAAGATTGATTGTTCCTTCTCACTTAATATTTTCAGATTACACAATCGTTGTAACCATTTTATCCTCATATCCTCACTTAGAGTACTAACATCATCCCTACTATTTAAGTCCTAAATTTCCTTAATCACTTTATTTTTCTTTGTTTATGTGAATCTGAATACATCAATATTCCACTTTTTAATGTCTTTTTTCATGTTTTTGAATTTATTCTTTAGGTTTTTTTTTATACTACGTTCTCCCACTTGATCAGAGTCCCATTTACTTTGAACTAAGTCTTTAAATCCATGTTCAGTTAGCCATACATCCAATGTCTTAAATGGTTTTGGTCCTAATCAATTAGCATGTTCTTTAAGACCAATGCACAATCTAATACTTGCCTTGACAATACATACTATTTAGATCATCTCCATAGCCCTTACCACTCTTACATGACTAATATTCTATCCAATCTGCTCTTAGCCATTCCATTTTTCCTATACCAGGTATACCACCTGCTTATGATTAGAATGTCTTTCAAATCACGTCTCTTGATAAACTCATTGAACCTCTCTATCTCTACATTATTATTGTGTTCAATTATGTTGCTTTTCTTCTCTCTAGGTCGCCTTAAAGCATTGAAGTCCCCAACCACGTTCCATGCACAATCTGCTTTAGTCCTTTTGATTTGTTCAATCTCCTCCCATAGATTAAACGTTTCCCTAGTTATACACGATCCATACACATTCATAATCGTTATAGGTGTTTGCCCGTCCCTACTCTTAAGTTATTTGCATAAATGGTATATACACTCTGGATATGCATTGGGTTTTCTCACTTAATTAACTTAGAGATCTCTACATTTGAATGCTTCATAATAGAATACCAAACACAATTTTTACGGGACAAGTATGACATGACTGGAGAATGCGACAAGGGTTTTTTTTCTTAGTTTGGTATAGGTAGATTTTTGTCACTACATGCCAATGCTTGGCTTGTTTCAATCTGTATATTAAAATCTAATGCATTAATTCATTTTTATTCACTAAAAAAAATCACATATTACATACGAATATTACATATGGATGAAAATCCATATGTAAAATTCGAATTACATACGAAATTTTACATATGAATTTGCATCTATATGAAAACACAACATTACATTCGAAATTACATATGGATTCACATTCGTATGTAAAATCAACATTACATACAACACTGTACATATGACTTTCAATACAGAGGATTACTATTCTAGCAACGGAGGTTTTTCATCGCTCTCTATGCTAGCCCAAATAGAACTTTTCAGTCCCCTTCCTTTTTATATGCCTATTCAATTTATTTCTTAAAAAACAATTGATTCTACTATCCCAATTGAGAAACAACATTCCAGTATTTTAGCTACTTTCTTTATTAGATTTTTGTTCAAGTATTTGAGTATTAATAATCGAAATATTTTTTTTACTACATCAATGATAATAATGTTAGCAGATTATTATCACTAACATAATTGTTGACCCCTCTTTCGGCCCATTTTGTATGGACACATAAAAATTCTTACTTATGTACCTTTTCTATTAACAACAACACCTCAAGCCCAGGACGGGTCACAAGCCCCTTAGCCTCAAGTTGAATAAGCGAAGAGGATTTATTAGGCCTATAATGTTTCTCGTAATGACTATTAAATTTGTTTCAAATGTAACGTTTACGGAGACGCCTTTACACGTGGCTCAAGTTTATTGGTTTTGATTCTAAGTTGTAAAAATTGCAAATGAAAATTTATCAACTCCAAATCTTCATAAACGAATTGAATATAAACGAAATAGATATACCAAGTATATTCCTAGAATTCAACTGTTATTTTGACCTATCACTTTGTGTTAAGATGTTTTGGTAACATATCTCAAAGTCCAAAGTGGTATGTTTCTGTAGACCGAGTTAGGACATGCTCGAAGATCCAAGTAGGCATGCCTTTGTAGACTAAATTATGTCATGCCTTGAAGATCCTAGGAGGCATGCCTTTGTAATTAACATTCCTTTTGGTCATGTTTTTGCTATCCGAAATAACATGTTTTTTGGTAACAGTTTGACTGACGTGGCTATCGACGACTATCTGAGGACACATCATTCAACGACCATTTTAGGGATGCACAATTCGATGGCCTGTTTAGGGATGCGCCAATCGACAACCCATTTAGGGCAGCACCATTCGATGGCCACTTTACAGACACATTAATTGGTGGTCACTTTAAAGATGCACCTTGCGGAGGCCTGTTTAGCGACACACCATTCGTTGGCCACTTTAGGGATGCACCATTTGTTGGCCCATTTAGTTTAAGGACGCACCTTTCAGTGACCCGTTTAGTTTAGAGACACACCTTTCGGTGGCCACTTTAGGGAAATACCATTTAGTGCTCGTTAAGTTTAGGGACGCACCTTTTGATGGCCACTTTATGGATGCACCATTTGGTGGTCTGTTTAGTTTAGGGAAATAACTTTCGGTGACCACTTTAGAGACGCACCATTCGGCGATTTGTTTAGGGACGCACCATTCGGTGCCCTCTTTATTTTGCGTACACACATTTTGGTGACCAGTTTAATTTAAGGACGTACTTTTTGATGGCCCATTTAGGGACACACCATTCGGTGGCCCGTTTAGTTTAAGGACGCACCATTCGATGGCCCGTTTTGTTTAAAGACGAACCATTCAATGACCTATTTAGTTTAGAGAAACACCTTTCGGTAGCCACTTTAGGGAAGTACCATTCAGTGGCCTGTTTAGGGATGCACCATTTGGTTGGCAACGTTAAGGACGTACCATTCGGTGGATCATTTAGTTTAGGGATGCACCTTTCGGTGGCCACTTTAGGGATGCAGCATTCGATGGCCTGTTTAGGGATGCACCACTCGTTGCCCCGTTTAGTTTACGGACACATTGTTTAGTGGCCGATTTAGTTTAAGGAGGCGCCTTTCAGTGGCCCATTTAGGGACGCACCATTTGGTGGTCTGTTTAGTATAGGGACGCACCATTCAGTGACCCATTAAGTTTAGGGACAAACCTTTTGGTGTACACTTTAGGGACACACTATTAGGTCGCCTATTCAGTTTAGGGACACACCTTTCGACGACCCGTTTAGTGACGCACCCTTCAGTAGCCTGCTTAGGTTAGGGATGCACCATTTGGTGACTCGTTTATATTAGGGATGCACTGTGGCTACTTTAGAGATGCACCATATGGTGACCCATTTAGGGATGCACCATATGGTGACCCGTTTAGGGATGCACCATTTGGTGGCCCGTTTTGTTTAGGGATGCACCTTTCGGTGACCACTTTAGGAACGCACCATTCGGTGGCCCATTTAGGAACGCATAATTTAGCCATTTAGGGGTGTGTCATTCGGCAGCCCGTTTAGGGATGCGTCATTCGGCAGCCCATTTAGGGACGCGTCATTCGACGGTCTGTTTTAGTAACATGCCTGTCGACCACATTTGGTAGATGGAAATTTCATCAAACTTAAATATTAATGTTCATAAATATAATGTGAACCTCCTCTCTTTGACATTTTGTCTTAACTTGCTTCTTGATTTGTTCATTGCTATGTGGAATTCCTGCATGGGATTGTAGATTTGTTGTAGGGTTGGGTCCTCACCATCGACATTGTCGGGCGTTCGTTGTCTGTGATTTCTCATTTTACTCTCAGGGCCATTTTTATGGTTAGTTCTTCGTGAAAATATTGTGGGAGTAGGAATAGTTTACCTCTTCCACATCTAGCAACGAAGGTTTTTCATCGCTCTCTAGGCTATTCCAAATAGAACTTTTTAGTCTCATTTCTCTTGATAAGTCTGTTCAATTTATTTCTTAGAAAACAACTGATTCTAGTACCCCTATTTGACAACATTCTAGTAGTTTAGCTACTTTCTTCAATAAATAACAATATTTGAGCATTAATTACCAAAGATATTTGATTCACTATATCAATTATAATAATCTTAGCAGGTTATTATCATTGACAAAACTATTGGGCCCACCTTTCGGCCCATTTTATATGAACACATAAAACTTCTTACTTACATGTCTTTTCTACTAACAACACACTCTCGAGACCAAGACCGGTCCAATTACATACAAATTTAATCTTTATGTAATACAAATCTTTACATTATTGTTATTAATATTATTATTATTATTAATATTGGTATTACTATTAACAATAATAATATTATTATTATTATTATTATTAACATTATTATTCTTATTACTAGTATTATTAACATTATTATTAATAATATTATTATCAATATGACTAATATTACTATTAATATTTTTATTAATAGTGTTATTATTATTAATAATATTATTCATATAAGTGTTATTATTACTAATAGTATTGATATTATTATTAATGTTAATATTATTATTACATTATCAATATTATTATTGATATTATTACAAATGTTAATAATAAAATATTATTATTATTATTAATATTAATAATATTATATTATTATTATTATTAATATTAATATTCATAAAAATTATAATCATAATAATAGTCATAGTAAAAGTACTTATGGTAAGAGAAATTCTATATATTCGACTCTCACTTAGAGGTACAGTATTACTAACATTAGTAATATTATTAAATATAATCTTAATGGGGAAAAATTGTTTGGAAAAAAAATTATAAATAAATTTTTTAAAAATAATTCATTACATATCCGTATGTAAAGCAGTTAAGATATATATTTGAGGTTTAGTATTACTAACATTAAAAATAATCTTAACGGGAAAAAATTGTAAATAAATTTTTTAAAAACAATTCATTTCGTATCCCTATGTAAATGAGTTATGATATTTGATAACGGTTTTGCTTATTGAAAGAAATAAAAATTGAATAACGATTTGTTCTTCGCATTTTATTTATATTTATATTTAATAATGTGGGAAAATAATAATAACGATTCTACTTAGCAACAGCTACTTCAACCTCAATTTATGTTGCCATTTCAAAGGTTCTAGTTTAATTACAGCTATCTATAACACGTGGTTAACAAACTTTTGGTTCCCAAATAGAGCACATCTTGATCTATACATATCAGTCAAACCCTGAAACCATTCAAAACCATACACGTACAACCTTTGCACAAGCTAAAAAAGGTTGTGTTCTCCCAAAATAACTCAAATCCCATCTTTAAAAGCCCATGAACAGCACCATTGTTTCTCAGATCTGCAAGCAAATAACACAATAAAACTAAACACATCTGTTTCATCAGCATACCCGCGGGTCTCCAAAACAAATCACATCTATTCATCATGGACATGAGGAAGGTCACCTGCGCTATTCTCATCGCCGCCGCCTCTGTCAGCGCCACGGTGGCTGCCGCCGAGGTTCCTGCCCCCGCCCCTGGGCCTAGCAGCGGAGCCTCAGCTGCCTTGCCCCTTGTTGGCTCCTTGGTTGGTGCCTCTGTCTTGTCTTTCTTTGCCTTGTTCCACTAAGCTTTAATGGCAAGAGAGTAGTGCAAAAATCAGTACATTAGCAAGGAATATAAGAAAGAATGGATGATGTGATCTTGTAACAAAATTATTTCATGAGTTAATTATTTTATAAACAAGATAATTATAATTTAATTAATAAATATATTGTTGATGAAATGTAAGACGTGATGTGATACCCTTTGTAAAACGCATTCAAAATCTTAAAAGAGAAATTAAGAGAAATACGGAGTTCTAAAGATTGAATCGTTATGATAAAAAGAATGAGAAACGAATATGGCGAAGTCCAAGTCATCCTAGAAATTGAGTCGTGAATGCTGCCTAGTCCAGCACGTTGATAAAAAAAATGTGGCAACTCAAAGTTTTGGGTACTTAAAAGTAAATTAAAAGTTAAGATTTTTTTTTTTAAATTAATAATAATTTGTTAGAATTATAATATTTTTATTTAAAATTTATTTTTTAAATTTTGTGTGATGTAAAATTATTTATTAAATTATCATAATTATTTTATTTAACATATATTTTTCAATAGAGATTAAAGTTCATTCGTTTAATTTTTGTTTAAACTGATCTTAAATTTGATTTTGTTAATTTAAGAATGACAATTAGTTTATAATTTTTTTCAATCCTATAATCTCCTTAAAATATTTAATTCTGAAAATAAATCTAAATCATTAATATTGAATCTCTAATACTTTAAATAATTTACAACAACAATAATAATAATAATAATAATAAATATTAATAATAATAATAATAATAATAATAATAGTAGTAATAATTCAAGTAATAATAATAATAATTATAGTCGTAATAATATTAAAAATAATAATAATTACAATAGTAGTATAATAATAATAATAATAATAATAATAATAATTATAGTACTACTAGTAGTAATAATAATAATAATAATTACTATAATATCAAAAATTACACTAATAATAATAATAATAATAATAGTTGAAAAATTAATATAATAATAATAACAATATAGTAATAATAATATTATTATTACTATTAATAATAGTAATATTAATGAATAATAATAAGTATTATTATTAATATTGTAATTGTAATAATAACTACAATAATCGTCGTAAACAAAAAATCTACTCTGGTATGACGGTTGTAGGTTCTGTCAAGCTGTTGAGAGGCCTTGAGTTTGAGTCTCTCTTTGTGTACTTTGTGTCTGACTTCAATAAAATCATTATTAATGGATAAATTTATCAACAACTAAATTACCGACAGATTTGTCTGTCTGTAAATTGGTGGTTAATTTACTGAAAAATTTGTCGATGGATAATTTCGTAGTAATTTATTTTATCGGTAAATTTAATACAAAAATTTTGTCGTTAAAATTCATCGATAATGATATTTTTACTAATGGAATGTTATCCATCAGTAATAATATTAATAAATACAATTATGACAAAATTATACTACAAATAATTTCAAAGTTTTTAATTTTATGCAAGAAAATAAAATTAAAACAACAAGAATATATTTTTGTATTTTTTATGAGCACTTAGAATATGGAAAGAGAATCAAAAGGAGAGGCAATTCAATTTCTAGGATTAAATAAATTTCACTCTCATGTATGAAAATAATTATCTTATTTTCAAACAAATGTCAATGTCAACCCAGAAAATTACTAAAATCTGATTCCTTAGTGAATGAAACTGGGGAATTATCTATTAACTGTGATACTACATATTTGGTATCTGCATAATTGGCATAATTCTACTCCAAATTACTCTCATTCACAACCATATGTCTCCCTCCACACCAAGCAAACATTCAATGACTCAAGATATTACTCCAGAAGAGGAATATGGCCACCTTGAAAAGTGGTTTACGAGTGAGCAAACTCAAATGCTTGCTTATCTACATGAGGTCAGCAGAAAGAACATCATTGTTCTAAAATTCATTCGAACTGACTATTTGAAGGAGGAACAACTAGATGAAATTGGAAACATGGTGAACTTCTAAAAGCTCAAGAAATTTCTTGGTCTTTCGGGATGCATTTACCCTGATTTGGTCAAAGTTTTATAGACTAATCTTGCTTTTGATGGAGAGAACGTGTGGAGCCATGTAAAGGTGTAGACATGGAGATTTTACCCACGGTATGGTTCACTGTAGTTCGATTGAAGTATGAGGGATTGAAGGTTTTCAAAGGTGCAATTGAGCAATTCAACAAGGTACCACTACTAGAAAATTGCTGAATAGTGACCGAAATTAGTGACTAAATTTTTCGATCACTGCACACTAGCAGAAAAACACATTCCACGACGGGATATCATCACGGTTAAGATGGAACTACAATTAAAAACAACGCAATGACATTTTTGAAATTAAGTACAATTATACCAGCGCGGTTTACGCCAGAACCGCGATGGTAAGGCACAAATATTTTAAAATTGAAAACTGAAGGGAGATACCAACGTGGTTCTGAAAACAACTGCGTTGGTATCTGCAAAACAATTTTAAATTATTTTGTAGGAGGTGCGAACGCAGTTCCCACTAACAACCGCATTCGTATCCCCTTCTTTTAAGGCTTTTTGCGCATTTTCCTTCTCGCTTTTGTCTTTGTCTCTTTCTCTCTAGCAGTGCCATTCTTCCTCTCTCGGTTTCGCCATTTCATTCTTCCTCTCTCGGTCTTGCCATTTCATTCTTCCTCTCTCGGTCTTGCCATTTCATTCTTCCTCTCTCGGTCTTGCCATTTCATTCTTCCTCTCTCGGTCTCGCCATCGTATTCTTCCTCATGGTCTTGCTTGGTCTCGTGGTCTCGGTTTCGCCATTCCTCGTGGTCTTGCCATTTCGACCGCCGCCACCACCACCAGTCAGGTCTCTCTTTCTTTCTTCCTCATTCTTCTACTCCAAACTTCTTACTCTTGGTTTTACACAAACCCATTGTTAATATTGCTAAGCATAGTCACGCATTTGTTGTTAATATTGTTTTACACAAACTGCATGGTTAACTTTGAATGTTTTCTACAAAAAGTATTGGATACCTTGATTTTTAGCCATTTTTGTTGAAAGTTTGGCATTTTGGGTGGCATAGAGTTTTCATCCGAGAAAGAGTGTTGGAAACTCTCAAGTCAGGTTGGTGACCCTTAAATACACTTATTTCTTCTGTTTTCAAGGTCCATAGCCATTCCTTCTCAACTTGGATTTTTCGTTTTGGTGTGTATATTAGATTAACTAAATATGTTGTATTATCATAAAACTAGTAGCTATACAAATGTATCATAATTTTATGTACTTATTCAATTTTCTCTATTTAACTTTATTTTCTATTTTGAGGTATCCGCCATAGTCGTCCACACGCTTCTCAAGTCTACTTTCATTGTATCGTGGTGTTGCTGCCATTGTCTCTACTTTTCAGGTTCGTCCATTTCTTTTGTCAAATTATCAATGCTTCTATTTAATTAACTTACTAGGATGATGTTAGAGAGATAGAGTATATCACTAGGATTGTATCGTGTTTATCATGATGTGTTGGTATTGAGTCCGAGGATGTTCGATCCCCGACATTTTATGTTTTCTGTAATATTTATGTTTATCATGACGTGTTGGTATTGAGTCTGGGGATGTTCGATCCCCGACAATTTTAGGTTTCATTTGTGTCTTGTTTAATATGTATGATGTCTTTTCTGTATACGTAGTCATGGATTGAAGTTGGATAACTGCAAGTCGAATTAGTGATAAGTATGAGAACGGTGTTGAAGAGTTTTTACAATTTGCTAAGAGGAATGAAATAGGAGTAAATAACAAACATTATTGTTCGTGTGTGAATAGTGTAAATGTGATAAGACCAGATATTGAGTTGATACGAGAACATGTTCTGTGTGATGGTTTCTTGAAGAGCTATACAATATAGACTTGGCATGGTGAAGTTTTGGAGCAATATTCTAGCAAATTTACAACTAAATGTGAATATTCTAATGTATATTACGAGGATTGCATGGAAGACATGATTCGTGATATTGGAGAAGATAGTTTCCACCAAGCACATGTGTATGATTCATTGAAAGATGATTCAGTCACAAAATTGTATCCTGGTTGTTCTACTTTTTCCCGCTTGTTAACAATATTGCGATTATTTAATATCAAGGCAAGAAATGGATAGACTGATAAAAGTTTCACTGAATTTCTAGAATTGTTCCATCAAATACTTCCAGAAGGTAATAGATTGCCAAGCAGTCATTATGAGGTGAAGAAGATATTGTGTCCCATGGGTATGGAGTACCGAAAAGTACATGCTTGTCCCAATGATTGCATATTGTACAGAAAAGAGTTTGAAGGATTGCATAAGTGTCCTAGATGTGACACAAAGTAAAGGATAATGACAATGATGATGATGACATGGAAAAGGGTCCTCCAGCAAAAGTATTGTGGTATCTTCCAATCATACCACGATTAAGACATTTTTTTTGCCAATGTTAATGATGCAAAGAACTTGACATGGCATGCAAATGGAAGAAAATGTGATGAGTGGTTATTATGACATGCTGCCGATTCACCACAATGGAAGAAAATTGACTCTTTGTATCCTGAGTTTGGAAGAGATCCAAGAAATCTCAGACTTGGTCTTGCAACAGATGGTATGAATCCATACGGTAATTTAAGTAGCAAATATAGTTCATGGCCTATTTTGCTAATTATTTATAATTTGTCGTATTGGTTGTGAATGAAGAGAAAGTATATGATGTTGTCTATGATCATATCAGGACCAAGGCAAACCGGAAATGACATAGATGTGTATCTAAGTCCTTTGATAGAAGATTTGAGGTTGTTATGAGATGAAGGCATTGAGGTTTTTGATGCATATGAAAAGGTCAATTTCAATTTGCGAGCATTGTTACTATGGACTATTAATGATTTTCCAGCATATGGAAATCTTAGTGGTTATAGTGTCAAAGGACATAATGCTTGCCCAGTATGTGAAGAGAACACGAGTTACCATCAGCTAAAATATAGGAGGAAGACATGTTACATTGGCCATCGAAAGTTTTTGAAACGTAGTCATCCTTATCGCAGGTTGAAAAAAGCTTTTAATGGCTATTAAGAAGATAAAACTACACCCCACCCTTAACTGGTGACGGAGTTTATAATTGAGTGAGCCATATTGAAGTGACTTATTTGAAAGCTGTCAAGCATAGTGGGGTGAAAAACATATGGAAAAAGAAATCGATCTTCTTTGAACTTCCATATTGGTCCAAGTTAGATGTTAGACATTGCATAAATGTAACGCCCGTGGAAAAGAATGTTTGTGATAGTATAATTGGGACATTGCTAAACATTAAAGGAAAGACAGGATGGAATAAATGCTCGTAAAGATCTGGTTGAAATGGGTGTTCGGTTGGAGTTACAACCACAAACTCATGGTAAACGAACTTACTTGCCACCACCATGTCATACCCTGTCAAAATCTGAAAATATCAGTTTTTGTAACTGCTTGCGAGGAGTTAAGGTACCACAAGGACACTATTCAAATATCAAAATCCTCGTCTCAATGGAAGATTTGAAACTTATGGGCTTAAAATCTCATGATTGTCATGTTCTGATGCAAGACTTTCCTCTAGTGGCTATTCGTGGAATTCTACCAAAACATGTTAGACAAGTCATCACTCGCGTATGCTTATTCTTCAATGCTATTTGTAGGATAATAATTGATCCTACTAGGTTGGATGACTTAGAAAATGAAGCTATCATTCTCTTGTGTCAACTAGAGATGTATTTTCCACCATCTTTTTTTGATATCATGGTTCATTTATGTTAGCACCAGTGAGTTGCTGTGAAAATTTGATGAAGCCAACCATGTGAAGAAGTTGAAGACCATGTGATCATATGTGGACTGCATGAAGATTTCATGAAGATTGAAAGGCCCGGTCTAGAACTTAGGATTGTGTGTTGTGTGTTAAGTGTGAGTTCAAATCAGTGATGCATGCAATCTTAATCAAGGATCAGCTCCATAAGTGTTTTCTGATTTAACAAAGGATTTAAGAAATCATTAAAATCAGAACTTACATTTTGAATAACTGTTTTAACTAACTCAAGAAAAACAATCGACTGTTGACAAAAACAATCGATTGAATTTTGAGACAGTTGTCTATAAATAGTTGGCACGTTTTTGAAAACATATATGAAAGGATTCTAAACATTTTTCTGAGCAAGAACATTGAGTTTTCAAAGAGAGAACAAACACCTTCTTGTCTAGTGATCAAGATCATTCAAACTCTTTCATTAAGAACTGTTTTCTGAATACTGCTAGAGCTTTGAATTGACTGGGACTGATACATCACTCATCTGAGCATCAGACTAAGCCTTCTATACCCTTTCTTCATTACCTTTTGTAATTTGTTGTATAGAAGTGCTTGTTTTGCTGCATTTGTAATAATTGTTTCATTGTACTAAAGTTTATTCTACTGTGAGTTACCTAGGTTGGTAATTTTGTTTGTACAGTGGGTTCTGTACAGGTTGTAACTTGCTAAGGGGATCAGTAAGGGGTTTTCTGGGTTATACAGTGGATTCTATATAAGTTCATGGTCTGTTGTAGGTTTCAGCTGATTGTTTTCTGTGGTGAGCAATATATTTTTGCGGGCAGCAAGTGGTTCATTTTCTACAAATTGATCTGGTTTGATCTTTTTATAGTGGAAATCCTTACTGTGGAGTAAGGGGCTGGACGTATGAACCAGGATAAATCCTTGTGTCTTGATCTCTCTTGCTCTCTCTCTCTTGACTGTTCTTGATAAATCTTGTTGTTTTTCTTAATGTTTCAGCATCGGTTAAACCTTGCTAATTGAATAATTTCATCAACTTTCTGAAAACATTTTAAGTAACTTCTGAAAAACATATATTTTGTTTTAAACACAGTCTACTCTTGATAGTTCTGAATCTGATCAATAACCAGTAAATTAGTTTTGTGTAAATCTGCAGTATTCGTAAATTACTGGGTTCACTGTTTATCAGTCAGTTTTTCCAGAAAAGTTAATCTTTCACAATTGTTGATTAAAGACATTTTTCATACACTAAACATAGTTTGTATTGTTTGATAAAAAGTTCTTTAATAAGGAATTCATTACAAACTTGAATTTGATATAATTCTTTTATTTCTTGAATAAATTCTTAAGAACTATTTTTACTGTACACTGTGTTTTCAAGAACTGTTTTCTGGTCTCAGTTTATTGTATCTGGTTGACTGATATTGTACTGGAACTGTTTTTGAGCCTTTGTTGTTTGCTTTACATATCATTTTGAATAGTTTTCTATAAAAATAATTCATTCTCTACAATAAACAGAATCATTTGCGAAAAGTTTTCAAGTGTTCAATTTACCCCCCTCTTGAACTTGGCCAAAACATATTTTACAATTGGCATCAGAGCTAGGACTTGAATCCTAGTGAAGTTTTTCGATCCATGGCCGAGAACAAGTTCCCTTTTGTCGAGGGAGCCTCTATACACAGGCCACCCATGTTTTCTGGGGTTAATTACCAATTTTGGAAAGTGAGAATGAAGATTTTTATTGAATCTATTGACCGAGGTATATGGAATGCAATAGTGAATGGTGACCTTACATTCCAGTTTCTGTTGTGAATGGAATATCTGTTGCAAAGCCATTTGATGAATTGAGTGAAGTTGAAAATAAACGTGTTCAGTATGATTGTATAGCCAAGAACATGATAACTTCAGCTTTGAATCTGGATGAGTTTTTCAGAGTCTCACAATGCAGTTCTGCAAAGGAGATGTGGGATATACTTGAGGTCACTATTGAAGGCATTACTGATGTCAAACGGGCTGGAAAGCATGCGTTGATTCAGGAATATGAATTATTCAGAATGCAGCAAGGAGAGTCAATTGCAGATGTGCAGAAGAGATTCACTCATATAGTGAATCACTAGATCGAGCTTGGAAAGCAATTTGACAACCCTCACCACAACAACACTCTTTAGAAAGTTGAGAGAACATCAACTGGAAATGACGAGGTTGAAAGAGATGGAATCTGCAGATAAGAAAACTAGAAGCCTCGCACTAAAATCAAAGGCTGCTAAAGTTGAAACCAGTGAGGACAACTCAGAAGAAGATAGTGATACTGAGAACCTTAGTCTGTTGACAAAGAAATTCCAGAAATTCATCAAGCTCAAGAGCAGGACAAAGAATCAGCAAACTAAAAGGTATAATAGAAAACCTAATTGAAATTCAAATAAGTTAACCTGTTTTGGTTGTGGCGAATAGGGACTTATATAAACAGACTATCCAAATCTGGTTAACAAAGAAAAGACCATTGAAAAGAAGAAGCTCAAGAGCAGGACAAAGAATCAGCAAACTAAAAGGTATAATAGAAAACCTAATTCAAATTCAAATAAGTTAACCTGCTTTGGTTGTGGCAAATAGGGACATATAAAAACAGACTATCCAAATCTGGTTAACAAAGAAAAGACCATTGAAAAGAAGAATTAAAAAGCTGGAAAGGGAAGAAAGGCATATATTGCATGGGAAGACAATGCATCTTCATCTAGCAGCTCTTCACATGAAGACATTAAAGAAAATCTGTGTCTCACAGCTGGAAAGAATTATGAGGTTAGTAGTGAAAATTCCAGCACTTCATTTAATAGTGCAAATTACAGTTCACTGCTTCAAGCTTTTCATGAAACCCATGAAGAAGCAAACAAACTGGCCTTATCTAACAATAGACTGAAAGGTCTAAATAATTGGTTAGAAGGCAGAGTCAAACAACTGGAAGATGATATTTTAGAACTGAAAACTGATTTTGCTCATTTGGAAATGATTTACAAAGCTTCCAACAGTCTTGACTCTAGTCAACCAGTTAACTGTGAAAATTGTGAAGTTCTGCAGAATAAACTGAATTACTTAATTACTACTGCTTCTAGACTTTCAATGGGTACTGCAAACCTAAATGCCATTTTGGGTTCTCAAAACTGTGTTTTTGGAAAAGATGGCATTGGTTATCAAACTGCTTTTCAAAGAAAACAGAAGAAGTACAATAGTTTTTTTAAAACAGATGCACAACAATTTTCATCTCTATTGACCTATTTCTATTGTATGAAAAAAGGTCACTCTGTGAAGAACTGTAAAATTAGAAAGTGTGATATGCCTAAAGGACTAGTTAGGTGGGTGCCCAAAAGCACATCTAACACTGCTGGACCCAAGTTTAGTTGGGTACCAAAACCTCAAATCTAATCTGTTTTGCAGGTCTATTTGGCATCCAACAACTTACTGTGGTATCTGGATAGTGGATGTTCCAAACATATGACTCGTGATGCTTCCCAGTTAACTAATTTGAAACTAAGACCTGTTGGATATGTCACCTATGGAGATAACAATCGTGGTAGGATTCTTGGAATTGGTAACATTGGAGGAAATGACAAAGTGATTATCAAGGATGTACTCTTAGTGGAAGGTTTAAAGCACAGTCTGTTGAGCATCAGTCAACAGTAACAAGGGGTACAAGATCACTTTTAAGCCTAATCTTTGCCTCATAACAGATTCAAAATCAACTGAAATTGTCCTAGTAGGTAAAAGGGTAAATAATGTTTATATGCTTAATGTTTCTTGCATAACATCTAGCATGAATTGCCTACTCACTACGAATGATGAATCTTGGTTGTGGCATAGAAGGTTAGCTCATATTCATATGCATCATCTAAATAGAATTGCATCGAAAGAGCTTGTAGTTGGTCTTCTAAGCTTACGTTTGAAAGAGACAAACTGTGTGAAGCATGCCAAAAGGGTAAACAAACAAAAAGCACTTTCAAACCCTTAAATGTTATTTCTACTTCTAAACCATTGGAGCTGCTGCACATGGATTTATTTCGTCCCTCTAGAACTATAAGCCTAGGAGTGAACTAATATGGTCTTGTTATTGTTGATGACTATTCTAGGTTCACTTGATAATAAAATAATAAAAAATATAAAGAATACTAATAACAGAAGAACATACGTTGTGAAAGGGCTCCTCTCCACTTTCCACAACCCGATTTTCTCGTAAGACACGTCTCTGGTAACTACTATTATTTAGAGGGGAAGAGAGAGAAATATGAAGAGAAAAATACCAGAGAGACAGAAGAAAAAAGAGAAAGGAGCACCTGTTTTTAAAGGAAGAGAGAAGTAGTTATTTTCAGAGATCAAGCTTTGAAGAATCAAGTTTTAGGTATGATTTTAGAATTTAAAATTGGCATGCATTTAAGATTTATAGTTTTGTTGTTGCTTGGTTCTTGTATGATAAGTGTACAGTCACACTCTCTCTCCTCCATGAAAGCCTTCTTCCGTAATCTTTTACTGTAACCCTTCACTGCACCACTTTCCACTATCCAAAACACCTAAAAACAGTCCCTAAAATCCACCAAAATTACACCAAAATTCAATCATGTTTTCCAAAAGAAAACTTCACCCAAAACCACTCCAAAACAGCCCCAAAACAACCTCCGCCGTCACTGCCGTTCTTCTTGCACTGCCGCTTCACCTCCCACTGTCGCCGCCGCCAATCCTCATTCGCCGTCATCACCGCCACTTTTGGTTGGTAAACCTAACATGGGTTTGGAGTAAGGTGGTGGTGGCTTAGGGTTGAGGTGATGATGACTTAGGGTTGTGGAGTTGGGGCCTTCCTACTCGCACCCCCACATTATTATAACACCCTTATCTAAATAAAAAAAAAATCATTCTGGGCTTTTTTTGAGTCAGCCCAATATTTTTTTAAAAAAAGACTTTTTATTTGTTCTCTATAATTTAAGCTTATATTTTGCATGTTTTTTTTCTGATAGTTTTTAATAAAAATAAAATTTTAATATAAAACTTTGAAAATAAAATTTTGGGATTATTATATTTTTTAATAATGTTAAATATCAAATGGCCACTCGCACCATACGATATTTAATATTATTATTCTAAATCAAAGGGCCGCATGCGTCATACGATATTTAATATAAAATTTTTGGAAATAAAAAAAATTTTGGGATTATTATTTTTTTTTATAATAATGTTAGATATCAAATGGCCGCACGCGTCATACGATATTTAATGTTATTATACTAAGGTTCTTTTAAATATCAAATGGTCGCACGCATCATGCCATATTTAATGTAAAACTTTGGAAATAAACTTTGGGGTTGTATATTCTAGATACTTTGAAAACAAATATCTTTTTAAATATGTATTTTTTTAAAAATAAAAAATTATAAAGTTTCGAAACTTAAAAATATTTCTATTACTAAAAAAACATATATGAAGATTTCGAAATTTCAAAACAATCAACAGAGAAATTTATCCAAAGAACTACGTAACCCTGATTCTCCATTCCTGATGGAGATACGTAGGAGCAAGGTTCAACCTTGTCGGGCCCTTTCCAAAAATAAATAAAAAAATTTGTTTGTTTTTATCTTCATTTTGGTCTCATTTTTTTGGGAAAATAAACATTTTGAAAATTACACTCATTTTATTTATTTAATTAAAGGTACTATCTTAGGACGAGCTTTGTGGGGGTGCTAATACCTTTCCCACACGTAACCGACTCCCGGACCCAAAATCTAGTTTTCACGGACTTGCCTTATCCTTTTCTGATTTTCCATATAAACTATGGTGGCTACTCCTCTATTTTGAAAATTAAAATAAATTATTTTTATTTGTCGTCCCCGTCGTGGCCCCGGTTGCAACACCTACATTGGGTGCAACCTAAGGTATTTTTATTCTTAATTGAACCTATAAAATTCGTTGTTGACTTGTTTAATGAATTAACTTTGATGAAATTGTAGTGTAGCAAACAAAAAGGAAGTTGGGAATGTGGCTACTACGTCATGCATTGGATGAAGACCATAGTCCAAGCCCATATCACCGACTCTTGGGAACATGTATGAAAATGTTGAAATTAGATAAAATTATTATGAGCATATGATGATAACTACTAACACAATTATTCTATTTTAGATGTTCATAGATCCAGACCCAATTGAACACAAGTACATAGAAGATATTCAGACAGAATGGGCAACTTACTTCATTGAGCAGAGAAATGAAATCTTATACTAAACTTGTAGTAAGTATAGTATAATGTATAGTAATATTTGTCTAAGTTGTAGTATATTGTAAGAAGTTTCTAGTGTATGCATATATAGACTTATATAATGGTTGTGTAAATACTTAGAATTGTTGTATTTGTGGAAAATTGAATTTTGAATTGAGTATGTGTTGAATTAGAGATATTGGATTTTGAATTTTGGTTTCGGTAGCAGCAATTGAATTTTGGTTATGCAACAACTGTTTAATTTTGGTATTGGGCAGCAGCGAATAATTGCTGCCATCTTAAAAAAACCTGGCACATACCAGTGCGGTTCCCTCTATAATCGCGCTGGTATGTGCCAATTTTTACTATGTTCTACACACTATGAGCCATTTTTTAACGCGGTTGTATAATCGCGATGGGTAACCTTCAGTACTTTTTATGCCGGTTACATCCATCGCGGTTGCGCAACTGCACTTGTAAGCCATATACAACCGCGATTAAATATCTTTTTTCTACTAGTGTTTGTAATCAAATCAATGACTGAAACAATTTGGTCACTATCAATGACTCAATCAGAAAAAAAAGGTCACAAATTTTGGTACTGCTTTGGTCATAGATTCAGTCACTGATTTTGGTCACAAATTCGATCATAGATTCAGTCACAGATTCAACCAAATTTGGTCACTGATTCGGTCACAGATAATAATAATAATAATAATAATAATAATAATAATAATAATAATAATAATAATAATAATAATAATAATAATAATAAAAACAATACTAGTACTACTACTAATAATAATAATAAATCATAGTAATAATAACAATAGTAATAATAGTAATAATAATAATAGTAATAATAATAATAGTGATAATAATTATAGTAATAATAATAATAATATTATTACTAATAATGATAAAAAAATATAAAAATAATAATAATAGTAATAATAGTAATAAGAATAATAATTATAATAATGATAATAACAATAATAATAATTATAATAATAATAATAATAACAATAACAATAATAATAATAATAATGACAATAATAATAATAATAATATTTATATTTATCATATTAATAATAATTGTAATTGTAATGTGATAATAAGTATAATAACATGACTGAAATATTGCTTTGGTCTGATGGTTATAGGTGCTCTGAAGTTGCGAGAGGTCTTGGCTTCAACTCCCCCTTTAATTGTTTGGATCCTTACTCCAAGAGGGATCAACCATGCCATACTTTCAGAAGAAGATTTGATGCTTATATATTGCTTTGTAAACCATGCGAAAGTGAATTGGGTGTATGTTATGAAGGATCACATGATAAAATTAGAAAGGCTCTCAGATTACAAGGTACCTTATGCTATCTTAATTTAAAGGATGTTGGAATTCTTTGAAGTGGATTTAGAAGATGAGCTATATGAGATTCTCAAGCCAACTACTGAGAATCTTTGAAGGATGCTTAAATTCTTTTGGTTTATCTTGTTGTTTTTACTGGTCTTTGTGCACTATTAGTGTGTTTGGAAAATTTGTGTAGGCCTCAAAGTATGGGGGAGAAGAAAGCATGAATCTCATAAATGCAACTACCTCTCAACCACCGTATTGTCTTCATCAAATTGGGAGAGATTGTTGGAGTTGATAAAGATGCTTTTGACTTGAAGATTTGATGAAGAAATACTTAAAGCATTGGAATATTTGATGGAAGATTGCTTTGGTGCATTGGTTGAGGTAAAATAGAGTGTCTTAGGTATAGTTTGTATTTGTTTCATTTCATTCCATCATTTGTATGCAAAGAACTCCAATTTGCTCAAGTGAAAAAGCATTTTCGAAAACCATTTTATGAGAAAAAGTTTTGTAGAACAAAAACAATCAATTATTTCTGAAAAACAGTTAGTTGTTTTTCTGCTAAAGGAAAAAACAATCAATTGTTTTCAAAAAACAATTGATTATTTTACTTGATAGTGTAGGTTTCTCTATATAAACACGAGACCAGCGCATTTTTTAGCACAAAAATCATTTTGCAATGTTTGAAAATCATTTTTTAAACATCACTTGAGATTTCTTTTGGAGATTGCATTCAAGATTGGAGAGGTTGACCAATATTGGATCAAGATCACCTTCGATTCTCCTTCTTGAGTGGGATTTTGCTTGCACTTGATTGGGAGGAACGTCCAGCAACTAGTTCTTTTCAAACATAAGTCACCTTTGCTATTTTGATATCGATTTAGTTTTTGTGTAGTGTTCTAAAGTGATTTCATTTCGAATTGTATTCTCTCGCATTGGTTTATACTTGAATAGAGTATTCGAGTATAGTTTGTGATGAAATTCATTGTAATTTCATTTTTGTGTTGTAAGTTTGCATAATACAGTAGGGTTCTGCATTTAGCACTAGGGTGGTGTATCTTATGTGGTAGGGTTCTGAATAAGGGTAGAATCAATCTTGTAGGGTTCAAGATTGTATCTTGGTTCTGTATTTGTATGTAAACTTGTTGTTTTGAGTGAAATCTTTGCATATGTTGTGCAAAGGATTGGATGTAGTTCTTGAGGAAGAGCAAACCAGTATAAAAATCCTTGTGCGATCTCCTTTACCTTATTATATTCAAATTCACGTGCCTATTATGCATTATTCATGTTTACTGGTATAAATAGCTTGTTAAATTTGAAAAACAGTCAATTCTTTTTTCAGGATAACACCAAAAACTCAACTCTAGTAGCAAAAACAGTAAATTAAAATTGGTTTTTAATCAATTGTTTTTTGGGAAAGTTTATAAAATTGATCTTTTATATGTTTCTTGTTTAGTAACTGTGTTTTATGCATTGAATCAATTCTTATTAACTCAATAACTGCTGTGTATAGCAATCTGTTTTGGTTCAGAACTGAACAAAATCTTTGTTGTGAAATACTTAAAGTACAGTTTTCAAAATTGAGCTTAGTTTTTGTGTTTTGAACTTCTTTGATGCATAGTTTTTATCTATCTTCTTACAAATAGATTCTTTAAAGGATTGTTTAGCCATTTTTGTCAAGAACTTGAAAAACACAATCTGGTTTGTAAATACTTGTTCAAATCTGGTTTAGCTCTTTGCATTAAAGACTTTATCAATATGTTTTTCAGCTTTTAACTAGCTATTTTCTGGATTGGATTCTTGATTTGTGCATCATTAATCTGCCTTTGTAAAAAGTTGTATTGTGAAAAGGATATCCATAATGTTCTACTGGTTTTGATTGAATACTGTTACTGATTAAACATTTTAATTGGTTAAAATCAGATTTTAGCTAACTGTTTTTCTGCTAGAGCTGCTGAATTTTTACCAAGTGTTCGAAAGAAAATTTTAATCAATTGTTTTACCATTTAACTTGTTATTTCTCTATTTTGACTTTGTTAGAAAAATTCAATTAGTTGTTTCAAAATTTTAGCTAACTATTTTTACTAGTTTCACACACACACACACATTCCACAGATAAATAACCCATACTGACCGTAAAATAGAACTTTTCATCAAAATTTATAAATGATTAATATTGACATTAGGAAAAATACCTTTGATCCAGAACCTTCAGCAGTTGTCATTGTTATGTTACTAAAACACACCAATTTTAACACTTGTCAACAAACAAATTATTTCATTAGTAAGGTACGTACAGTAGAATGAACAAAACAAAACAGTTGCAATTGGATACTGAAGGTTCCTGTGAGGAGGACTTTGGAATACATCTAAGTGGTTAAGCAAGAAGGACTTTGGCATACATGTAACAGATATGATAGAGGACATCATTGGTGATTTTGGCTTCTTAAATCTACACATGATGTTGTAGAGTATGGAGGAAGCTTTTGCACTGAACAAATCAATGAAAGAACTCCTCAACATCTTGATGTGTGTGGGTGCTTCTGACTCCTCTTGACCTTCAAGGTATCTGACCATGGATCTACAGATTGGGCCCTACTTGGGCCTTCTTTCATCATCCCCCCCTCTTGAAAGGAATTTGTTCTTAGATCCACAATGGTCTTATGGAAAACCTTATTGTTACTTCCTCCAGGATTAAACACCTTCCTGTTAAAACAATCACATAGTAAGATTAATGAAATATTTACAGCATAAAAGAAGAGAAGAGTTTTTCCAAAGTTACCATATTTTATACCTAGGACAGGATAGTCATGTTGAATCCTAAAGACATTTTGATTTGATTTTTCATAATTCCATTTTTCTTCCTTGTGAAGTTGTTTAAACTCAAAAATTTTCTTATCCATGGTTAACAACTTTGCACAAGATTGATCTACTATAGACTGTAAAGTCATATTCATAGAAAATTGAAAAAGAAAATAACTCAACAAAAATTGTCTTCCAAGGTGAATGTATGTTTGATCAAAAGTATAACAAAGGTACATGACCCTTGGAACGCTGTTATTTTTATGTTTTTCACTCCCTCTTTTTATTGATTTTTGTTTCATTTGGACTTCATCTTCCAACACCTGGGTAGGAGTCAAAGGATGAAGTAGAAACTTTTGATGTTTATAAGTGAAATTAATTTCGTTGATGAAGCCATCAAGGATAGTTTTCTTGTCAAATTGTCATAGCCTTCCTAATAAAACATGACAAGACTCCATAGGAACTAAGTCACATAAAACATCATCAACATAATTTCCTACCGAGAGCTTGACTTTCACTTGATTTTTAACATTTATGTCTCCCCATCATTTATCCAATGTAATTTATAAGGTTTAGGGTGGGCTAACATATTCAATTTTAATTTATTAACCAACCTATCATTGCAACAATTACAACATGACCCGTTGTCAATGATGAGAGAACATACATTTTTAGAAATTTTATATCGAGTGTGAAAAATGTTATCTCTCTTTGACTAGAGTTGTGGAATATGTTGATTGGTGAGGATTCTCCTAACCACAATAATTGCCCCTCATGAGCATAAACATCCTTATCAGACTCCTCACTAGTGTTCTCTTCATTTTTTTCTTCCTCACTGTTGTATACATCTTGGGCTCTCATTAAGATGGTCCTCATGGAAGGAAACTAAGATTTAACATGTCCTCGGCCCAAGCATTTAAAACATTTAATATCACTAGTGCGGTTTGAGGTGGTATGCTCTTATTTTCTTTTTGAATATTCGTAGACTATGGCTTTAGAAGGGTTTTCTATTAGTTTTTCTCTCATCAATTTTCCCTCCCTCTCAAAATATTACTTAGGATATGAGTTAGAATAAGAGCTTCTGCTTGGTCCCTTTCTCAAAATCTGTTGTTCAACTTTATTACAAATCTGGACCAAGTCATGAAAATCTCAAGACTCAAACCACTCAGGAATCTTGCCACAGTCACACTCTCATCTTCTCTGATCCCAGCCCTTATCATATAAAGCTCCATTTCCTGTCAGTATTCTTCAATTTTCATATTTCTCTGATTAAGCCTATTAAGTTTATCCATGAGTTCCTAATATAGTAAGAGGGTATATGTCTTTAGGTCATTCCAATATTCTATGGCTGGCTCATGGTGTAGACTTCTATCTCTTACTAGGGTTGTCTACCAATGCATGGCATGTCCTTGGAAGCTAAGGGTGGCTAAAGGTACCTTGTTTTCCTCACTCACATGGTAGCACTTAAATAATTTTTCAACCTTCATTCCCCAAACTAAAAATGTATCAAAGTCATTAATCCCATGAAAACAAGGTAGATCTACCCTAACTTCCTTGGATTTTCTCTCTTTCCTATGGTGGTTGTATGGATCAGGTTAATAGTGTTCTCCCATTCTCAATGTATTTCTCTCTGGTTTTTCTTCCTCACTATCAGAATGATATTTTTTTTGAAGAACTAGTTTTTGATTTGGACTTGTGATCCTCCTTCCTTAGAGTCTTCATTTCCTCCTCCATTATAGCAAATTGTACTTCAGTGTTTAGTTTTAAAGAACGAAGTTTGTTCAATTTTTTTCTCAAGTTCAAAGTATTTTCATTAGACTCATTGCCATTCTGGTGGTGAGAATGTTTAGACATCTTAAGTTTTGTGAAGTAGTGTTCTCAAGGTAAGACAAATGAGTTCAGCACACTAGGGGGCTCCCAGGAAAGTGAGGTGCGTCACTAGGACAAATTAAGTACCAAGACTTTCCTTGCCAAAGCCTGACCCAATGCACCTTCCAAGTCTCTCTTACAGTGAATTCGCTAAGTCACAAATGAAGGCGACTCAATTAAGCATAAAGTAAAACTAGTCGATTTGATCAAATAAAAAATGAAAAAGAAATGTAAAAGAAATTAAAGACAAAGCTTGAGAATGTAAAGCTAGAAGTTCTTTGGCACCAAGGACCTTTGACACACTTGATCGTCTATGGCGCTTAGACTAATCCACTAATGAAAGTATTTTGCAATTGCAACTCAAATGAATACAATGAAAGATTTGCTAAAATTTAAATCCCTATACTATGCAGTCCAAGTGTTTGTAAAAATTGTCTCACACGTGTACCACTTCCTTTTGGCTTAAGTTTCTCAATAAAATTTTCCAACAGCAATACTGCATGTCCATTTGTGAATCATCCTTCAATATTGTTTTGAAATCACCTCTTAATGTATTGAACACCAACTCAACCCAAGTGGTTCATCAATGTATTAGTTCTCTATGAAGTCACAAAACGTAAACCGAGAAAAGGATAATTTGGACAACACAACTCAAGAAGAATTTTAATGGAAAAACTCAAAGAATGTAAATGGAAGTGACAAGCAAGAAAAGTAAGGCTAAAAATGGAAGTACAACACCAAAATATTATCTATGAATGGCTCTAAAGTAGATGAATAAAAACAAAAAACAAAACTAGATTCTTCAGTTTTGGCAAGCATACGTGATCGATTTATTGGGGCCACAGTACAACATCTTTTCTCTTGAAAATTTAACCAGCTATTCCCAACACCTTAAAGGATGTCCATGAAAAATGTTAAGTCAAACGGAGCACTGAGTCGCTCTAGATAAATCATAATAGAGATGGTTTTACGTTCAGTACAACATTTTTACAATTAATGTGCTAAAGTCCTAGCAGCGTCAGCTCCAAACTTTATTGCCTTTAATTCACTGCGAGTTCGATCACCAAACACCTTCCACTCACTTCCAACACATCAAACTATGTTCACAAAAAATTGGAAGTTCATACGGTGATGGAATTATTTACGGTAATTCAAAAACAGAGGCGAACTTGCATTTTTGTCAGAATCTGAACAACATTTAACATTCGACTTTTACACATTTATCATTTTTATAAAATTTGAATTTGAATGTGCCTTTTTCACAGTACCTCTATAACATCTTAATATAGCCTCATACAAAATTTCATGCACAAATATGCAATCACTTCCAGTAAATTTCTCAAGTTTCAGTTGACTTTCATCAAACAGCTGCAAGTCTGGAAAAATGAAACCTATGGATTCCAATGGGTTTAGAACGAACTTCAAGACATAAAGAAGTCATATAGACTCTAGGAAACTCACCAATGATCTAATCATGAATTAAGGAGCTCAATAATGAAAAGGAAAAAGCAATCAAAGGCGCACTTCTTTGACACATTTCATTAAACACATTCTGCTCAACATTTCTTTCACAAGCATTTGAACATACACCTAGTATACAAGCATAAACCTAAGGAGTTTATGAAAATTTGGAGTTACACATGACTTTGAGATATACTATAGATCATAAAATTCAAAGCTAAAATAGAAAAGAACAGTTCTCAAAATAAGCAAAGACTCAATAAAATGTAAAGCAATTGCGGCACACATCATAGAACAACTAAACAGTGGATTTTTGGATTGTTCAAGAAGATTAATTCAATTTGAACCATTTAAACTCAACTACACTACTTTCAATCGGTACAGAGCCATCAAAACATGTAAAAATTAGTGGAAAACAACACGGAACAATTGAAACAAAATGAAAGGAATCAAGAACTGATCTCTTGAAGACCTATGCTCTTGATACTAGATGATAGAGGAGATCCTTGGTGATTTTGGCTTTTTGAATCTACATGTGATTTTGTAGAGTATGGAGGAAGTTTTTGCACCAAACAAATCAATGCAAGAACTCCTCAAAGCAAGCGGGAGCAATGGACATGAAGAATGAACCGTGAAAAGGAAGAATGTGGCAGAAGCTTACAGTTGAAGCTTCAAGGGAGGGAGAACTAGGCGATGAAAAGGAGCTTGAAAGAGTTTGGGCCAACCTTCAAAAGAGAGTCTCAAGCTTCTCGGAGAAGAAACACAATTGAAAACTTGATAATGTGCTGAAAATTGGCAGCAATACATTAGGTAATCCGAGCTTCCAAAGTGAGGTCCCTACTCCTCTATTTATAACAAAAGAAGATGAGCTAAAGCTTCTCATGCAAGAGTAGTGTGAACTCTAAGCTTCCTACAAACCCTAGCTTGCTTCACACGCTAGGGTTAGGGTTTCCTAGTGTGTGGAACAAGCCTTCCTAACCTTAAGTCATTCACTCCACTATCCCATGAGGACATGCCATGTGGCACTTTCTCAAGCAATCACTAACTATGGAATAAAGCCCCAACCTAGGTGTTTTTCTAACCCTAAAGCACCTACAGTTTATTATTACAAAGCAAATGTATTCTACAGTATTTTTTTACAAATTTACAAATGTCCACCAAAGCTTAGAGTTGTCGGCATCTTGCTGTGTGTGGGTGCCTTTGACTCCTCCTAAGCTTCAAGATTCTAACCGTGGATCTAGTGATTGGGCCTTGCTTAGGCCTTCATCCATTAGAAACTAGGAAGGTGTGAAACCCACCAAGTAGAGGTTTTCTATTGCAACATAATTGGTTTGAGGACGGCTTTGACTTTGACATACATGTAGAAGAATTGGAAACCAACAAGGAGTGAAACCCACACAGACGAGGTTGTATGTGCTGACCTAAGTGGTTTAGTGAAGAGGACTTTGGCATACGAGTAGCACATATGGAAACCAACAAGGTGTCCAACCCACCAAGAGGACGTTGTCTGTGTCGACCATAGTGGTTCAGTGAAGGCGACTTTCGCATACATGTAGCACATATGGAAACAAGCAAGGTGTCAAACCCACCAAGAGGAGGTTTTCCATCCTCGCCTAAGTGGTTTAGTGAGAATGACTTTGGTATACATGTAGTAGAGATGAAACAAGCAAGGTGTAAAATCCACCAAGAAGAGTGTTTATGTCTTGACCTAAATGAGCCATTCAAGAGGACTTGTACATACATACAAGTAGCAAATTTGGAAACCACCAAAGTGTAAAACCCACAAAGGGAAGGTTTTATGAGTTCACTAAGTGGTTCATTGAGGAGAACTTTGACATATATACCTCTAACACATATGAAAACCAACAACCTAAAACCCACTTAGAAGAGGTTTTTTGTGCAGACCTAAGTGGTTCAAGGATGCGGACTTTGGCACACATACATCTAGTACATATACAAACCAAATGAAAGGAAGGATTAAAACCCACCAATAAGTGATTTTTTTTTTCTGAGCTATATGGTGCAGTGAGGAGGACATTAACGTACACACATATAGTAGAGATGAAAACCACCAATGTCTGAAACCTACCAAGAAGAGGTTTTCTGTGTTGACTTAAGTGCTTCAAAGATGAGAACTTTGGCAAACATACATGTAACACATATATAAACCAGAAAACCAACAAGGATTGAAACCCACCAAGAAGTAATTTTTATGTTGACCTAAGTGCTTTAGTGAGGAGGACATTTGCATACATGTAACAGAGATGTAACCCAACAACCTAAAACCCACAAAGAAGTGATTTTTATCTTAATGTATGTGGTTTAGTGAGGAGGATATTGGCATACATGTAGCATAGATGGAACCCAACAACCTAAAATCCATAAAGAAGCGATTTTTATGCTGACCTAAGTGGTTTAGTGAGAAGGACATTGGCATACATGTAACAGAGATGGAACCCAACAACCTAAAACCCACAAAGAAGTGATTTTTAAGCTGACCTAAGAGGTTCAGTGAGGAGGACATTGACATACTTGTAGTAGAGATGGAACTCAACAACCTAAAACCAACCAAGAAGTTATTTTTATGTTGACCTAACTAGTTCAGTGAGGAGGACATTGGCATACCTGTACCAGAGATGGAAACTAGTAACCTAAAACCCACCAAGAAGTGATTTTTTCGCTAACCTAACTAGTTCAGTACTAGGACTTTCGCATACATGTAGCAGATATAAAAACCAACAATGTAAACCCACTAAGAAAAGGTTTTTTCTATTGACCTAAGTGTTTCAGAGAGGAGGATTTGGCATACAAACATGTACCAGATATGAAACCAACAATGTAATCAGTACATGAAGCTAGACTGTGCAGTGGTGGAGGAAATGAACAAGTTAAGCATGTCATGCATGCACTGGTAGGTCGTGGTATTCCCCCTACTCATTTTGAAAGCTCGATATTGGACACGATGGACATATTGGCTCATGATCAGAAGGGGTACTATGAATTCTATGTGGCTAGGTTTTAGTATCTTGATGATCAAATTGAGGTGGTGTCGGAGTAGATTGTTACACTTCAATATGGAAAGGATTTCTAGGACATGAATCTTTATTTTTTGCCACATTTTCATTTTCGTTATGGTTTGTAATCTTTTTAAACATGTTTTTCATTTCTATTCCATCCTGTTTGATGAAGTCAACAGGGGAGAAGTGATTGATTTGTGTTTGAACTATCTATTTTATGTTGTTGGACTGTTTCTGTTTGTTTGGTTGACTTTTATTTGGTTTATTTGGTTTTATATTTTGAATATAGTGTGTACATGTATGTTGTACATGTCTTGCTCTTTTAGTGTTTTTGGTAGATTGGACTATCATACAAAAATCATCTATACACTTAATTACTGGATTGTCTGTATCAAATAAGAGGAGTTTGTTTATACAACTAAAGTTGAAAGAAGTTTTGATGAATCCTATCCTTGAAGTTTTGAATAATAAAGACTTAGATTTTATAATGTATGTGTGTGTGTTTACATGTTTTTCTATAAGTAATAGAGTGAACCTTCTTGGTTTTGAGTTTTCTTTTTTGATGAAAGTGATTGAAGTTGCAAAAGCTTGGAAGAATTGGGAGGAGAATTTGATTATGAGAAGTGGAATAGGGAGGAGAATTTGATTATGAGAAGTGGAATAGGGAGAATGTCAAGTCAAAGGTTAGGCCAACTCAACTAGAAAAGTGATGAAAATCCATCTAGAAGACTGCAGTCGAGATTAAAGAGGTCATAGAGTTAGAGAGTTTATTAGGAACTTGCTAACAATTTGGGCCTCCAATCAATCTTTTTGGCCTAGGTTCAACTTGAAATGATCACTCTAGAGATTTTGAGGCATCAAGATTACAAAACTTCTATTTGTAAAAATTCTACAAAGTAGTTTACGAATTTATTTTAGGCCTTTATTTTAGGCCACGTAGTTTACGATTTCATTTTGAGCCTTGAATTTGTGAAAAACATATATTAGGTTAAATAACCTAACCCTAAGGGAGACGTGGGCGCCAAGCTAGGTTAAAATCCCTAGCTTAGGCTCCAAGTTAGGTTAAAAAACCTAGCTTGCACGACAACTTAGGGTCAAACGCACCTTGCTTATACATGTGGTAAATTTTGCCACTTGTCATTCCCTCAATGGAAAGGATTTGTGCCAATCATGTGCAGACACTTGTTAACCTCTCATTTGAGAAAGTGTTAAGAATCTTGCTCCACAAGTTAGGGTTAGGGTTAGGTTAGGTTTAAAAGCTTCTCTTGCAAGCTAACACTCCTACAAATAAGAGTGTTATGTACATGTATTTTCAGGTTTGATTGGAGTAATGAAATTCTGCCCAACTTTGGAGCATTATTACTTGTTAGAGTTCTTTCTAGAGTAGTCTCATGAGAACTTCTAGACATCTCTTAGAATCTTAGCCCAATCTCACCTAGAATGAAAAAACTTTTCCTCCTTTCACAAACAAAAAATTATGACATTTTCTATATTTGTACATGTTTCATAACTTGCTTGAATCTCCATTGAAGAAATCAAACCAAAACAATGAAGAAGAAGAACTTACATTGGCACATGGAAGGTCTTCTTCCATTAGAAAGAGTCTAGTCTAAGTCTAAGAATGAGACTAACCTAGAGAGAACATGATAACATAAAGAGGTCAAAAATGGGTAACATCTCAACACTCATTCAAGTTCTAAAAAATACAAGAACCTAGGACCCTTATTTATAGCCTAACATGGACGTCTAAATGGAGAGTTTAGGGTGGGAAATTTTGAATTCAAAACCCTAGCAAAAGAAAAAACGTATGGAATAAGAGCGTGACATATGTCCACTCATGCTTGCTCATGCCTATAATGTGAAGTTCACATGTCATACACCTCTCTCATATTAATGGATGATGGTATAGAGTTTTCTTTGGGCTCGAAGGAGCGTAATTGAAACCCTAGATAAGCTTCTCTAACCCTAATCTACTTGACCCAAATAGAAAGGCCAATTATTCTATACTACTTGGCCCAGTACATAGCCCACAAAACCTTAATCTATTTTATATAAAATATATAAACTAAAGCCTGACACATAATGGTAAGACTTCTCGTTAGTTAGGTTAGTTGGCTCTCAGTCTTCTTGTATACTCCTTACTTAGCTTTAGTTGTTGTTTCTGTGGATTAGAGGCCTTTTGCTCTGTTCTTTTTATCCTCTAAAGTTGACCTCTTTAAGTAGATCTTTGGCCCAAAAGAATGGTTAGAGGTTAGAGGTTCAATCAGGCCGAATCAAGTCTATTTTTCTTGTAAGCTACTAGTTAATACTCTAGGCCTATAATGTTGTCCATTGTACTTGTAAGCTCCTGGTAAACCTCATTATGTTGTGGATGTTGTTGTTGGAATGTTTTTCGTCATCCCTTCCTCTTGAGAAAGATTTGTCCTCGTATATATTCTTAGTGACAAAAACCATATTGGTGTTCTTGGTTCATGTTATCCTCTAAGGTCTAACACCATTCTATAATACACATCAAACAACAAAACAAATTATATATATATATATATATATATACAAGTATCTTAAGAAGGACAATATTCTCAAAGATATAATTAAAAAGAAATTGACTCATAAGGTCAATGTACCCCTTACCAAAAGAAAGATACTAATATAGGGCTTTAGAAGCAATTTTATTTCTAGTGTTATTGTTTTCTTACTTATGGGGTTGCCACATACTTGTAATTGCATATTTTTTGCAAGCAACTCCATAAAAGGTTTATTTAAAGAAGAGGAATTTTTATCAAAATCTTGGTTAGACAAAGATTTTTCTTTTCTCTTTCTTCTTTCTTTAAACTTTCTTTTTACTTTTTCTTGTATAAGTTATCTTCCTAAACTCCTATCCTAGGATAACTAGACTATTTTCTCTTGTTTTTTTATTTCTTTTTCTATTTTCTATTGTGTTTGTACTTGGTTCTTAACCACTTGTGAAGGTGATAAAGAACTAATTACAAACTTATTTCCTTTATGAGTGAAAATAATTTTATTAATATGACCATGATAAATAATGTTATGATCAAATTCTCACTATTGTTCTAACAAAATATCACAAGCTTTTATAGGCACTAAATAATATAAAACATTTTCTTCATAGTGTCCTATAAAGTGTTATACATTCACTTGTTGAGTCACAACCATATTCCCATCCTTTTGAATCCAGTGAAGTTTATAAGGTTTTGGATGGAAAAATGTGTTAAGACTCAACATCTAAACCAACCTATACTACAATAGTTATAGCATGATCCACTATCCACAATGAGAGAACAATCCATGTTAAAAATTTGACATTTATTTGACACGATGCGAAGTACTAGGTTGATTGGAACTTCTCATCAGGAGAAGTTCCCCTGAACAAGGATAAGCAGTTTCAACGTGAGACGTTCTTGAGTTGGGATTTTCTTCTTTCTCATGGAAAGAAGAAGAAGAAGAGCTAGTCTCATCTTGACTGCTATACCAGACTTCCCCCCTCAAGATTATGACTCGTTTATTAGGGCACTCAAAAGACTTGTGACCTTTACCTAAACATTTCCAACAATTGATATCATTTTTATGAGTCTGGGTAGAAGATTTATTATTTTTTTTCTTTTATTTTATCTTGATTCTTGGGAGGCTGCATTCTCTATTTTTCTCTCAAGTTAGTTTCCCCATGGATAATTTTTCTTGGAATGAAAACTAAAGTGAGCATTATCTTTCTTGAAAGAAGATTTTCTCAAATTTTGTTGCTACTACCTTAATGCATTGTAGTACTAAATCATTTAAATCTCTATAAGGTAAAAGCTTAACTCTATCTCTTATTTCTACGTTCAATCCACTCAAGAACCTAGATATAGTGGTGTTCTCTTCCTTCTTAACCCTAATTCTCATCATGTATAACTCCATCTTTTGTCTATATTCTTCAACACTCACGTTTAGTTGATGAAATTTTTGGAGCTTACTCATAAGGACCATATTATAATATGAAAGGGATATGTCGATGTCTCATGACACTCATAAAATCATTATAATACAGGATTGGAGGTTCATTATGGAGGCATCTTTCCTGGTCAAGGGAGGTCCATCAATACATGACATAACCCTAGGAACTTACTAACTTGGTGACAGGCAAATAGTTGTTCTACCTTCATTCATAACCTCTTTAACCTTAGTTTCTCTTTTGTGCCTTCTAGGATAGGGTTTTTTTAAAATTCATTCATTCTTAAACTACCCTCACCATCATGAGTATCCCCCGACTTAGAACACCTAGACAAATTACTTCTACCTTTTATTTTTATTTTGTATTTTCTATTCTTTTTACCTCAACATATTAAGATCCTCCTCTACATATGTTCCCTCCATATTTTCCCCTTTGTCATATAGGGACTCTGTGTATTCAGAGGAACTTGCCTCTCCAATGGGGGTAATCTCCCTATCTATCATTCTACCAGCATCTAAAGAATCATAAATAGATGAAGGAGAAGCCATAAGCATACCTATAGCGGGGTCAACGAGCAAGAAATGATTGTTTGGAAGTCAAACCACCCAGACTGCAAAATGAGGTAGTAATGAAGATGAAGAATAAGGGTAAGTAACGGATGAAAGCGGAAACCTTTTGTTTAAGAATGTGAATATTAAGGGTGACACATCCAACCGTGCTTTAGGTCACCAAGTACGCTAGGGCTACATCGCAGAAATCTAGCGTGGGACGAAAAGGCACCACACTAACATCACGTCATGTCTTTTCCTCTGTACCGCATTTAATGCATGGCAAAAATAATGATTACTCTTAAACCGAGTCTAAATATACGTCCTACGAAGACTTGAAAACTCCAAGCAAGAAAGGCCTTCTCCAAATGGAGAAGGTAAACCGAGCCAATTTCACCTCAATCATCAACACAATTCACTTGTTAGACTCACGAACTTGGGAAGCTTATGTACCTACCCAATAATAAGGCCAAGTTCAACCGAATCTATTACGGCCCAGCCCACTATTAATTACTAGTTAATAATGTTTATTCTTTTTTATTCTAATTACTCTGATTGATTCTAATTGACCTCAATTAACTTCATAATAGTAATTTCGTGATTCTAAGCGTACAACATCATTATGAGTAATTATAAGATTTAAATGACAAAATCATATAAATATGACCTAGGTTTACGGGGATTATAATCTATCTCATTATACACTTACTCATATACTTTAAACGCCTTTTCACACTCTTACTGACTTGATCGTCAGAGAGTCTTTTGCAGGTGAGCCTTCCACTCAGCTTGGCTGACACCAATTCAGTTGTCGCTTATCTACTGTGGGATCGGGTCAGATAAGAACACTACGCATAAGTTCTTTGTACTCGTTGCAACAGGCATGCTCGACAATGGGAGACTAATTCTTTCGAAGCATAGAGATAACTTTTTTGGGATCTTAATTATTCTACCAAACTTTTCTCCATAGAAATAAGAATTCAATCCGTTGGTATCAAGCTTAAGAGAATCATTTACAAATTGTGATGCTCTTTGTACTTTTGTTTCATCAGTTGTACGTATTGCAATCTAGCAGAAGTTAAAGATTATTCATTCAATATGGATGCCACTAATACTTCAACAACAGAAAATGGCATTATTCATTCAATATGGATGCCATTAATACTTCAACAACAGAAAATGGCATTAAAATCTTCAATGGTTCACATACCACTGAAAAATTTACAGAATCAATTAAGCAATAGATCCGCAAACGACACCATGTTTAAGAGACCACCCATTTTATCTATCAAATGAGATTGACTTTGTTGGGCCTTCTAAAAAAATTTCAAATCACCATTACATATTCATCAAGTAATCACATCATTTACTTGAATGTTCATGTTCTATCTTGCCTCAAAAATTGTAAGGGACATCTCATTTCGTGATAAAAGATTACATGTTTTCGATGATGATACTGATTCAGGAGTACACCCTCCTGTATAAAATCCAGGAGCTTTTGGCCGAGGCAATAATTTCTCGCCATTCAGCATAGGAATGACAAAAGACATGTCTGGCCTATCCTCTGGCTTTTGTTGAACACATAACAAACCCACGTGTATGCATCTTAAGGCTTCAAAAAGAATGCATCTTTCACGTATGTGTTTATCTATTAGTTCCAATGGCCTGTCTTCAGTCCATAGTCTCCATGCCTAAACTCAAGGAAATCAGTTATCAGAGACATAGTTTTAATCAATTTTGAATTCAGCTTTTGTAGTAAAATGGATAGTAATTGCGCTTACATGCCCAAGAAGATTAAGAGAGTGTTCTGGGTCAGAATATCCCCTGTTCTTCTTTCCGCTAATTATCTCTAGTACTATCACACCAAAACCAAAGACATCTGATTTCACAGAGTAATGGCCATGAACAGCATACTCTGGAGGCATATAGCCACTACAGGTATAATTTCCAACACAAGTCATAAAAATGAATTGCAGATAACAACTATACAATAAGTAGAAGTAGAAGGCAACTTACTACGTTCCAACTACTTTTCTGGTTTTGTCTTCAATTTGATCACTGCCAAAAGTCCGAGCCATGCCAAAGTCTGAGATTTTAGGATTCATATAAGCATCTAAAAGGATATTGCTGGTTTTCAAATCTCTGTGAATAATTCTTAAGCTAGAGTCTTGGTGAAGATAGAGAATCCCTCGAGCAATGCCACAAATGATGTGGAAACGTTGATTCCAGGCTAAGAGCTTGCTTCTAGTTTCATCTAGTTTAATTTCGGTTATATGTTTAGTACAACACTGGCTTTATAAACAGGATTTAATTGCAATCACATTAGCCATAAACTTTTTAAATGTAAAGTTAGACATCAAGGGCACTAACCAAAGATGAAGTAGTCTAAGCTCTTGTTAGGCATGTATTCATAGATCAACAATTTTTCCTCTCCTTGAATGCAGCAACCTAAAAGTTTCACAAGATTACGGTGTTGAAGTTTTGCAATCAAAACAACTTCATTTTTAAACTCGTTCTGTCCTTGATCAGACATCCGTGAGTTCCGTTTTACTGCCACCTCTTGCCCATCTACTAGTGTACCCTGAAAAGCATCTTTTGGATCATGAAATGTTGAGAAAATAAAGGTGTTTATAAGATATGGCCGTATTACCTTATAAACTGGTCCAAATCCACCTTCCCCTATTTTATTGCGGCTTGAAAAATTGTTTGTGGCTTTAGCAATGATAGACAACTCAAATGTTCGAAAATCCATGTCTTCATTCCTCAATCTAAAGTATTCTTTCCGCCATTGAAATTGTACCATAGGACAATATACACTTGCGGCGACTAAAATATGCAGGAATACCAAAAAATTAATCAATACGACTGGTGTCTTTTATTCGTTTATTTCCTTATTTCTAGGAGCATATACACTATCTATGAATAAATTGCATGTTAAAGTTTGATATTATGGAACAGAATTTTCGAATGTTTTTTAATACAGATGGTGCACGACCAAGAATTAAGATGCACATGGTTAATATAGATTACCTACTTTCCGTGTGTAACTGCAGATGATAGATGCTAAATTATATGTGCCCCATTTACCTGAATTTTTAATTATCAGTATGCAGACACATGTGATGATTAAACCCAAAATAGTTACACCAACACTGATTCCTACTATCTTGTTCTTCATGTCTCCCCGCCCACCATGATCTGAAACAAACAGAACGTAGTCACAGCCTTTGAAATAAACAGCTCTATTGCATTACTGAAACTTCTTTACAGTTTTTAGCAACCCACTTGAATATGACAAATGAGCAACAATAATAGAATGTTTGATCATCTCAGAACTGAAAGTTCTCATGGTCTTACCCTAATACCCCCTTCTCGCTTAAAATAGTATAGTATATGGCAAGCAGTCAAGTGGGAGAAGAGAGCAAAGAAAACAAAGCAAAAAGTTAAAATAAAAAATTGGAGTACCTAATTCTGAAGCAGGGACTCTGATGTAAATGTCTTGCCCCAATTGAGAGAAATTCCTCAAGTCAACTAGAGTATTGAACCAATGTAGGCAGCCACTTCTTTCACGCATATCTAAATTTGCATATGCGATACAAGAACAATTTTCAAGACATAACTTTTGACATTTATGAAGGTTCATAGTTGTATCAAACCACGAAGAAGATGTGTCTGGCAATTTCATGTGTGAGTAGAGTAAGAAGCCATCCGTAGAACTGTTTTTGCAATTAGATTTATTCCTTGGAACACAACCGTTTTGCCAAATTGTCATATTCCACAGATGAGGAGACTTGGGAACATACCCTCTCAGGCATTCACAAGTTGGATGGTTACCATCATAACTGCATACGGAATTTGCACAACAAAAGGCATAACTCTCGCATTGATCTCTCTCCTGAGGCAAGAGAACTCTCTCGGTGGTGGCATGAGTTCTCCAAAAAATTTTCTGACCAATGCCAGATGGGGTTAGTTGAAATATGCTGATGATGTCAGAACTATCAAGAAGCTTGAACTCATAATACAATTCTGTTTTATTAAATACAAATATTTGTGAACTTAGAGGACTTGTAATAGGATACCCTGCCCATGACTGGCCATTCCATGGCCCAAGTCTGAACTTTATCTCAGATCCCTTTAACAAAATTGCTTGGGGATATCCTCTACGGTCAAGTTTTACACTATATTCTCCCTCAGCAGGATTATCAACACTTTTCCAAGATGACATATATCTTTCTCTACCAGTTTCTAAATTCCATCCAAGCTTCATTCCAGACAAAATTGTATCACTCGTATCATCAAAACTCTGCCACAAGATACTTTCCTTCACGGTTACCTGTCCATTTTTCACTACATAATTTCCCGAATCCAAGAGCTGAGCAATTGGATCATTCACTGCTTTGCCTGACATGTTCGATGACCAAATAATGCTGTGTGTGCCATTGAGTAGCACAAGAATCCCTTTCTCATTGAGTTTGAGAACTCCTGATCTATTATCAAGAGGTGTATTTCTGTTAGCCACCCACACCACTGTTAAAGGGGATACATTTCTGTACCATATAGCTATGTATCTCCTTGATGAATTTCCCAGGTCCAAGAAACCCAGTTCAACAATTCCACCTGCTGAAACCAAAGTCTCATTCTTATCATCTCGGATGGTTTGATTCACTGCCAAAATATCCAGTGATGTGCATGTCCCCCACATGCAGAAGAATACCAAGAACCAAAAACATGACATTGCGAAAATAAGGAAGCAATAACTTCTAAATTACATAAAGACACATGAGACTCACTGACATAAGTTTTTGGCCTCTGGTAGTTATGGAATGTTCAGAAAATTAGTTTTTGTTAAAAGGAATGGCTTTTGATTATGCAGTGGAAGAGGTTTACCGTAGCAATGAATGACAAAGACAATTGTGGTACGAAGAGTTGTAAGTTGGCTGGGTCCATTATTGCAGGTTATAGCATAGAAAAAAAAAACAGCATACTAGTTGAAAAGTATTGCCATCAAGTGTACTTGGAAAAAGTTGAAGACTTTTTTGTCCCTCCACGTCTAACACAAGAAATACGCAGAGTCCTTCATAAGAGTTGAAATAGAATTTACTTGTGGGTTCAAAAATAGCTTTGTATATTGTCACTTACAATGAAACTTCTGTTCCTCTGACCAAGGAAATAAAAATGAAGAAAGACAATGTGGAAACTATTATCTTGAAAAATTTTGGAACATTTTTTTAAAACCTGGATAAAATTACATTCCAAGTTGATATTTTCGGAAATCATTTTTTCATAAGACATGATTGCGTGTGTTAAAAAATTATGTTTGATAGACTTTTTCACGAATTTTTTTCGCAATTCATTTTTTAAATTACAAAAAATAAGACTTTGTCAAGATTATTTAGCCAACCATACCAATTTCTTGTACACCAAGTGATTTCTGAAGTCAATTAGTCTACATCGACCCCAGAAACACTGCATCTAATATGATTTTCCATTTTTTCACAATATTTTAAAATTAGACAATTAAAAAATGGTTAATAAAATTAAACAATAATTATTTGAAAAACTTATTTGAGAAGGAATTTAATTTGTAATAAATACACATGAATCAGCATAAAAAGTGGTTTTAGCATAGAACATTTTATTATATATTTATTAAAGTATATAAATTGATATAATAATATTAAAAAATTTAATACAAAATAATATTCAATGATGAAACATTCAAAATGTAGAGATATAAATTTTAACTAAGGTAATTAAAATTTAATTCTTTTAAAAGTAAAAGGTAAGAAAAACAAACGGAATTAAAAGAAAAGAAAAAAAACACATAATGAAATGAAACATATAAGTGGTACCAGGAAATCAGAAAATATGATTAAACTTGTCGTTCACCATCCATTCACATAGGTTCTTCTCAAGTCTCCAAAAGAGTAGGTTGAATCACTCACTAGAAGATTACTGAAATTTCGTTTATTGTCCAAAGACGATTCATGATTCAAAACAAAAGAAACCATGGAAAAGTGAGATACACATATATAAAATCAGCACTGCAACATTTTTCAACAGGTGAAAAATGTGGCCTTAGGTGAAAAAACCGTGGCCCTAACTTTAGGCCACAGTTTGGCCACAGTTTTGAAGCGGTGGTACATTCAGTCGTGGGCGTAGCTCAAAGCCCACAGTTTTTTCAAAAAGTATGGCCTTAGTCTAATACAATAGGCCACTCATTGTATCAATGTTTAGGCATATTTTTTCACCTGTTTCCTTTTCGTCAAAATTTAGGCCACATTTTTCTTATATTGTTGTCTTTTCTGTAAACATTTAGGCCACACTTTTTTAGCTGTTGTGTTTTTGGTTTAATCCTTCATACCATATTTGTAATATTTATAAATAAATTGTGAATACATTAAGCCATTAATTCATTTTTAACATTGTTATTATAATATAAAAATACTTCAATAAAACTATAGAAGACAATTACATTATTTTTAGTAAATTGTAATTGAAAATAACATTAATAATACTCGTAACATTTAGAAATGCACTTAAACATGCATAATGTATTTCAAAACGTATTTGTAACAACTGAAAATATTAAAAACTATACTTTGATGTTGCCTAGCACACTTTGAATATTACAAAAATTATAAGGTATATAACAAAAGTATTTTATTTATTTCTTCATTTTTTTTTCTTCTCCAAATGAACTTGAACTTTACCCTGCAAAAAGGTAAAAACACACTTAATACATGATCTTCTTCAAATTTATGAAAGTTTGTATAAAATATTTCACAATCTTAGATGGTTCCAATGTATACCTCATCATAATCATCCTCATCATCCTCATCATCATCATCACCATCATCATCATCATCATCTTCATCATCATCATCATCATCATCATCAGGAACATGAATTGATCATCCTCATCATCATCATCACCATCATCATCATCATCATCTTCATCATCATCATCATCTTCATCATCATCATCATCATCATCTCATCATCATCATCTTCATCATCATCATCTTCATCATCATCATCTCATCATAATCATCATCATCCTCATCATCATCATCACCATCATCATCATCATCATCTTCATCATCATCATTATCTCATCATCTCATCATCATCATCATCATCATCAGGAACATGAATTGCAGCTTAGGAACGTGGAGCAACTGCACTACTTTCATTGCCTAATGCTCATGTCATCATTTCTTCTATATCATTTTCATCCAAATCAGCACTTTGCTTAAGCACAAATTTCATCACTAGCTCCAAACCTTCAAACTTCTTGATCGTATCATTTCTTTCAATGGCATGTTCTCTTTTTAAAGCATCAATTTCTTAGATTTTTCTTCAATGTTGTGGGTGTAATAGTCCTTCCATAACAACGAACTCGGCCAGACTTTTCTTTCCCAAACAATGACTTAAATGTTTTTTTCCCTAGATGCACTTGAATTTTCAATGGAACTTTGAAGCATAGACAATAAAAAAATGTTAGTTATGAACAAGTAAAATGTATGGAGCTTTCAAACATATTTCATAAGTACAAATAAACTTACAATTGCATATAGTGTTTCTTGCTTTTCCCTTTTTACCAAGACGGCCTTGTCGATTTTTAATAAACATTTCAGCTATAGTAACTTCTTCTCCATTAGATTTGTTACCAGTCTATTAATATAAAATTAAAAATTAATATATTATAAATTGAGACATTTTACTTGTACATACCTTTTGGAATGATTAGTTTGTACTCAGCAAATTCAGTTATACCCAACTGCTATTGTGATTCTCATTGCAACTGAAAACAACAAAAAATAGTATCAATAATTTGAGCTAAGTGTCTTTCTAAAACAAAAGAATCAGGGCTATCAATTACTGCATATATTGGATTTTAAAAATGAAAATGATCAACCTTGGTCAATATATAAAATTTAAAATATTTCTTAACAAAGCCTATAGAACCATGATTTTGTTGAACATTGCAAGTCCTCCTGTAATTTCTTTGAAAACAAATACTGAAGTCATCCTTAGTTTGCAATTATTTCTTGATTCCAAAATCTTAAACATTATGCCTTCATCTATATAAACATTCAAAATTCGAAATAAAAACCTTAAATTTACTAGATGAAAGGACAAAATGAACACTGGGTCTACGTTCAGGTGGATTACAAGTTATATCCTATATGGTATTAATTAATTGAAACTATGTTAACAGAGTTCATGAAATCAATATAAAAAATTGATTGAAGAGATATATTATTAACATCCATGATTTATTTATTTATTTAAATTAGAGACATGAAATGAAATTGAGTAAATGCATAACCACCTATTTATATTTAGGACTCTGGAGATAAATATAAAGTTAAGAACAATTAAGATAAATGAAGAAAAAAACAAATTACATTAAATAAATAGATATATTAATAAATAGAAATTGAATACATTTACATATAATATCATACAACATTTAATGACAATTATTTTGACACTAAAAGTTATAGCTTTATCACATTAACTCAAAAAAAATTATAATTTTAAAAAATATCAATTTAATTTCTGGGGTGTCTAATATGTGCCCTTATATGCACATATATGCACATCTACGTTGGTCAAGTGTATAATAAGTATTTGAATTGCTAGTAGTGACTCTTAAAAGACAAAAGTGAGTCATCACAAACATTACTTAATATGCAATATAGTTACTGCATATATTGGATTTTAAAAATGAAAATGATCAACCTCAATCAATATATAAAATTTAAAATATTTCTTAACAGACCCCATAGAGCTACATTTATTTGAAAACAAATATTGCAGTCATCCTTACTTTAGAATTATTGCTTGATTACAAAATGTTAAACATTACCCACTCATCTATATAAACATTTTGCACTTGTTCATATGTGGTTACACCTTTAACAGGGAAAAGTCGTATACATCTTTTAAGTTGGAACAAATATACTCTATAAATTTCTTGACTCATGAAGATATTAAATTAATAGAGTATGATCCTAAGACAAACATTTCTTTCAATAATTTTCAAGTTCTAAACCATGCTAGTTTGAAGACTAATTTATACTCCACAAAAGGCTTCTATGGCCAAATCAGAGACCGTAAATGTCATCATATTATGTCAATATTCAACATTAATAATGAACAAATTTCTAACAAACATGATAACTAATCTCAAAACACAAATTTAATAAAAAAAAAAACACAAACCCTAAATTATACAAAAAAATTCTAACCAAATTCGAAACATAAACCCTAAATTAGGTGAACGAAAGAAGAGAAATTGAGAACGTGGCCCCGAAACAGTGAGAAAGATCGAGATTGAGGGACTCAGCAGTGATAACGGAGAGCACCACGATGACTGTAGGGAAAAGATGCTAGATGAGAAATAATGACGACGATAAGGAGAGGATGGTCGACCGAAGAGTGAGAGAGATGAGATGAAAATATTGGGAGAAAGAGGTAGGGGATAAGGTAGTGTAGATAGAGGGTTAGTGAGAGTGAGGTAGGGGATAAGGTAGTGCAGACAGAGGGTTTGTGGGAGTGAGGTAGGGTAGACAGAGGGTTTGTATGAGCGGGAAGTCTAATTTTTGTAAGAGCGAAAAGCCTACAATTTTACCTTTAATGTTTTACTTTTAAGAGGGTGAGTAATAGGTTACATTCAGAACATGTGGTTTATACCATAATTTATATAGACCACATTTATTTTAATTATGAGGCACACTTTTTTAATGTGGCCTATGTTTTTTAATAGGATACTGGAGAAAACTATGGCTTAAATTGCCCACAACTCAAAAAGTGTGCCCTATAATGAAAATAAACCACACTTGTAAAAGTGTGGTTTTTTTCTACTCTTAAGCCACATTTATTTGTCTGTGACTAACAAAAGTGTTGCCTTAAGTGATAAATGTTGTAGTGCAGAACATTGCATATATTTTAAAGAAAACATTTTCATAAAAATAAACAAACTTCACAAGTTATCTTTATAATGAGTTTCATCCCATAATCATTCAAAATATCAATCGTGAATTATACTTGGGAAATAAAAATCATCTAACCATTTATATGACAAAATATCATGATTAGCTTATTCATTATAACAAATACTGCAGAGAAATGCTCAAAATGATATTGATAATAAAGAAAGATGATACCCAGTTAAGACTAGTCAAGATAAATAAGCACCAATACTTCCACTCATCTCAACCCTAAAGAATTTAATCCTTCATTAACGTGATGTCAAAATGGCAAAAATCATTATCATAGGGCTCTTCCCCCTATAAGGGGACAAAACAGTCATCAATATAAATTATCATTCTTTTTTTGCAATAAAAGTTCAAAAATTAAGAAATAAACTTTTTATTAAAATATTTAGAAAGAACTGATATAGTTGTAAGGCTTAGAGGTACCTCACAGGAAACACAAAACAAAAAATATATGCAATACATGAGTATATCTCCTTTCCCTACCTTGGGAGTTTTGAAGTAGAGCTTCCTCCACCATTATTCTCTCATAATTTTTTTTATGAGTATATTGAGTTTGTGAACTTCCTATTTATGGAGAAATCATAGGTTATTACTATTCCTTCAAGACTATCTAGTTGTAATCCAATAGTTTCTATTGAATCTAGTTTAGTTTAATTACTTAGAGATAAGTATCAGGATGTAAAAGATCTTTGACCCATGATAGAAATTGGGGTCCACATATTTGTTGTTATCCATAATAGTATTTCTACAGTGATATTTATAAATCTAACTTTCTTGGGAAGTTATTTCATCATCGAAACTTGCCCATCTTATCGTCCAATTCCCATAATGCTAGGTAAGCAGAGAAAAACTATTATTATTATTGTTTAAAGAGAATAGTCACTTTATATAATCTACAACTTAAAAGGGTTATTCATTTGTGCATTGTTCATCTAATAAGTTTCCTTCTTTTGCTATGTCTAAGCTCAGTTTTTGTGTCTCCCTTCTTAAGCATCATCTAATAACTATGGAACATCTTTAAAATAGAACTTTCTATATCTCCGAATGTATTTACTATAGACGTGTCTCATTTCGTGTAAGATAAGAGATTCAAATACTAATTCTCTTTTAATCTAAACTAATTAGATAATTTTCATAATATTTATAATGTTGTATAATTTTGGGACGTTACAACGACTCCACTTTCAACTGTACTATAGTTGACTTGGACCACTTGCCGAGAGACCACATCAAGTAAGTTTCAACGATGAAATAACTTCCTAAGAAAGTTAGATGTACATAGATAAATATCACTCTTGAAATAATGTTATCAATAATAATGAATATGTGGACCCCAATTTCTATCATGGGCCAGAGATCTTTTACATCCTGATACTTATCTCTTGATACTTAAACTAAACTATATTAAAAAAAAAAACCATTAGATTACAATTAAATAGTCTCAAAGGAATAGTAATAACCGATGATTTCTCTATAAATAGGAAATTCAAGGTCCTTTTCTGCCTCCCTTCTTAAGCATCATCTAATAACTACGTGACATCCTTAAAATAAAACCTTCTATATCTTCGAATGCATTTACTATAGATGTCTCTCCATTCGTCTAAGATAAGAGATTCAAATACTGATTCTCTTTTAATTTGAATTGATTAGATAATTTTCATAATATTTATAATGTTGTAAAATTCTGGGACGCTACAACGACTCCACTTTCAACTATACTATAGTTGACTCGGACCATTTGCTGAGAGACCACATCAAGCAACTTTCTACTTGCCACAAAATTCCTGATGACGAGAAAGCCCCCTTAGTTTCCATATCTTTTCAAGGGTATGACATGTCTTGGTGGAAACAAAGGTAATATGATGTTGCAATCAGAAATAAATCAAAGATATTGAAATGACATGAGTTAAAGGCTTGTATGAGAATAAAACTTGTATTTCCTTCTTATGAGAGCAAGAAATAACTTAAAGAAAAAATGAAAGAGCTTGTAAAAAAAAAAAGATAAAAGAAAACTTGTAAATAAAGAAATATATTTTAATAATTTGTCGTCTTAGTTTTCATTTGATTGAATGAATATCGTGCAACATTCTTCTATTGTTCTATTTCTTCTAATTATGTTTTTTTTTCTTTGCGTATTTGTGCAACATTTATTTGGTTTTGTTTTCTATTTATGGTAGATTGATATTTGATCCTAGAGAGATAATAAGCAACCAACAAAAGTTGTTATGGAATAGACGAGGATAGATCTTTCTCAAGAAGGAGAGAATGAAGGAAACCATCTAGCCACAAAACCTTTGGCTAATAGGATAGAAGAACATGAAGCCTCAATGATAAAAACCCTACAGATTTGAAGAGGAAACACTAATATTTTCTTCTTTCTTCTTAGTGTATAAATTAAAATTAGGTGTACATTTTGCTTTGTATTTTTGTTGGATTTTATAAAGTCATATGTGGGCTATTTTTGAGTCTTGATTGGGCTTCCAATTGGCTCTTACATGGGGCAGCTACAACAAAAGAAGAGCATAGAAGAAGAGCATGAAAAGTATGGAAAGGAGAAGAAGCATTTTTGTTACAAAACTTTTAGATTGTGACAGAAAATTGTATATGAATTTCGACCAAGTGACTCTATGTCCCACGTCACTTGAAGGTTGTTTTGTGTGCTAACCTTTGCGTTTAGACTTCCAACATGGTTTTTTAATTGGAAAATGTTACTTTGGCACTGCATTTTCTCTTACCTCTATTTGACACTCCGACGTGGCATATGCTGTCTCGCGTGGCAATGAAAGAGAAAACGCAGTTGTTTTTGACTTATGTGGTTTACCTTTGTCTCTTTGCAAGGGTGATTTTTATCATTTGCCTTCTGAAAATGCAGGGCAATTTGAGAGGGAAAGCATAACACACACATGTGTCTCAGGGGTGGAATGTCTAAGTAGTTAGCTCAGTTTAAATAAGTGGTTCGCTATGTGTAATTTTGGAACACACACATGTGTCTCAGGGGTGGTAGGTCTGAGTGGTTAGCTCAGTTCACCTAAGTGGTTCGCTGTGTGTAGTTTTGGAACACACAAATGTGTCTCAGGGGTGGTAGGTCTAAGTGGTTAGCTCAGTTCACCTAAGTGGTTCGCTGTGTGTAGTTTTGGAACACACACATGTGTCTCAGGAGTGGAAGGTCTAAGTGGTTAGCTCAGTTCAAATAAGTGGTTAGCTGTGCATAGTTTTGGAACACACACGTGTCTGAGGGGTGAAAACACTAAGTGGTTAGCTCAGTTCAAATAAGTGGTTCGTTGTGTGTAATTTTGGAACACACACATGTGTCTCAGGGGTGGAATGTCTAAGTGGTTAGCTCAGTTCAAATAAGTGATTCGCTGTGTGTAATTTTGGAACACACACATGTGTCTCAGGGGTGGAAGATCTAAGTGGTTAGCTCAGTTCACCTAAGTGGTTCGCTATGTGTAGTTTTGGAACACACACATGTGTCTCAAGAGTGGAAGGTCTAAGTGGTTAGCTCAGTTCAAATAAGTGGTTCGCTGTGTGTAGTTTTGGAACACACACGTGTCTGAGGGGTGAAAACACTAAGTGGTTAGCTCAGTTCAAATAAGTGGTTCGTTGTTTGTAATTTTGGAACACACACATGTGTCTCAGAGGTGGAACGTTTAAGTGGTTAGCTCAGTTCAAATAAGTGGTTCGCTGTGTGTAGTTTTGGAACACACATATGTCTTAGGGGTGCAAACACTAAGTGGTTCGCTCAGTTCAAATAAGTGGTTCGCTGTTTGTTATTTTGGAACACATACATGTGTCTCAGGGGTGGAATGCCAAAAACAATTGCATTTTCTCTTTCATTGTCACACAGGACAGCACATGCCACGTTGGAGTGTCAAACGGAAGTTAGAGAAAATGCAGTGTCAAAGTATCATTTTCCTTTTTCATTTCACATTGAGCTGGCCAAGTTTGTAAGGGGAGTTAGGTCATTTATTTAAAGAATCCCTTGTTTCATGTACAATTCATCCTTGAATGAAAATTAAAATAGCTTTTGAAAGTTTCTTCTTGTTTACTTGATTTATACATAAGAGTAATTTTGTCCTAATTCTTTATTATGGAAACTTCCCTGAGAAAGGAATAAAATTCTTAGTTTATTTTAAGAAACTTGGGGGAGTTTAAAATTTTCTGACGGAACCTTTCTTACATGGGCTAAATTTATATTAGCTTCCAAATTTCGCACATGTAACTTCTGCACGTCTAGATTTATATCTAGAGTCATCAGCTTTGGATGTTTGATTTTCAGCTGGGCTTCAAACGTTAGTTTAGAATATAATTCTTATATTTGTAAATATGAAGGCAACACAGTAGCAGATACAAGAATCTGATTAAGAAGCGAGTTTAAATCTGTTCCCAATAAAAGGGTGTGAAACTGAAAGTAAATAACGTATTTGGAAATGAGTGTTAATTTATGTTAATATTTCGTATTATTCATTGATATAATCTCCAGAAGACTTGGAAGTCATGTACAAATAAATACACTCACAATTACGTGTGACGTAAAACTTCTAACACTCGCTTTCCTGCGATGTGGAACAAATAAGAGGCATCTAAATTGTTCAATGTCAAGGCATCTCTCATCTTTGCTCTTCTTCACAACCATACTTTATTTCAGATCACAATTAACAACTCCCCTTCACAACCATACTTTATTTCAGATCACAATTAACAACTCCTGTCTTTAGAAAATTCTTTGTTAATAAAACACATTTGTTTGGATACATGGAACAAAGAAAAAGCCGGAGCTGGAATAGCAATTTATATAATCTTCTTGTGCATGCTCAAATAACCGACATATTCCACATAGGAAGGTGAAGCGTTAACATTTTGTGCTTCAGTTTTCTATCTTGCGTCTAAAACTGTGATGGAAAGTTCATTAACTGAGAACTGTTTGTGATTTGCTGATGAAGAATTTGCTTTGCAAGTAACATCAATCTCAGTGTAAAAACCAGGAACCTTTGGCTTTGGCAATAATTTATTGCCATTTAACATTAAAACCACAGATGACATGTCTGGCCTATCCTCTGGCCTTTGTTGCACACATAATAGACCTACTTGTATACATCGTGTAACTTCAAACAGCGTGCACTGTTCTTCTAACACTTCATCTACTAGTTCCAGTGCCCTGTCTTCAATCCATAATTTCCATGCCTAATATGGTGAGAATTTAATTAATACCAGTAAATAATTCATTTTATACTAATTAGAAACATAGTCAAATCAGTATGCTTACATGTCCAAGAAGATTGTTGCAGTGTTCTGGGTCCGAAAATTCTCTGTTTTTCTTCCCACATATAAGTTCTAGTACAATGACACCATAACTAAAGACATCTGATTTGACTGAGAAATGCCCATGCACAGCATATTCAGGAGGTATGTAGCCACTGAAAATAAAATTTTCAAAGTAATATAATTAAAAATTGACAGCAGAAATCAAAGAATCATAATGTATATAGAAACTAACTAACTCACTATGTTCCAGCCACCCTATTCGTTTTTGCCTCAACTTGATCTCCCAAAAACAATCGAGCCAAGCCAAAGTCTGATATTTTGGGGTCCAAATTTGCATCTAGTAAAATATTACTAGTTTTTAGATCTCTATGAATAATCCTCAACGTAGAGTCTTGGTGAAGATAAAGCAGTCCTCGAGCAATACCACTAATAATGTTGAAACGCTTACGCCAATCTAAGAACTTCCTTTTACTTTCATCTAGTCAAATACCCACATTTTACATAGCAGTTCAAGACTACATAAATAAGAAATAGAATAATTGTAGCTTAGAATAATAAATCATAAAGGTTCCAACCAAAAACAACGTAGTCCAAGCTGTGGTTGGGCATGTACTCATAAATCAGCATTTTTTCTTCTCCTTCAATGCAGCAACCAAGAAGTTTTACCAGATTACGATGCTGAAGTTTGGTCATCAATGCAACTTCATTTTTGAACTCATCAAACCCTTGCCAAGATTTATGAGAAAGCCTTTTCACAGCTAACTCTTTCCCATCCATCAGTGTGCCCTGCAAAATAATCTTCTCCTATAGTTAAAAAGTGTTTGAGAAAAATATATGTTCCGGAAGTCAGTTTTCTCTATCACCTTGTATACTGGTCCAAAACCCCCTTCTCCAAGCTTGTTCTCAATTGAAAAGTTTCCAGTGGCACTTGCCAAGACTGAGAAATCGAAAGTTGGAAAATTTATGTCTTCCCTCCTCTGAGTATTTTTGTAATGCTTGTTGCAAAATTTTCTTGCAGCCCCTAATGGGTTAGAGAATAACAGTTATGGCCACAAAATATGCACATTGTTGTGGTGTCTATTAGTCTGTAATAGAAGCTAAATTATATCTGTATACTTACCTTTGTTTTTAATTCCCAGTATGCATACAAATATCATTAATCCAAAAATAGTCACACCAACAATGATTCCTACAATGTTTTTCTTGTCGTTTCCACGATCTGAAATAAACAGAGGGTAGTTACTTTCTAAGATTAAAAGAAACAACTGCATTGACTAAATCTGAGAGTGAGAAAGGGTGCCTAGTTTCTTTAGACTAAGTAGGGGAGAAAGACATTGCATTTAATTTGAAAAATAAATAACATAAAACGTAACATGTATTACTAATGATTTTTTAGGCAGATAGCAAAATCAATCAACTTAAGATCTTTCCAAGTACTGCCTCCACTTGGCATGCATTTCATGTTTGTGCAACTCACCTTTCAATCTTCTCATTGCCTTACCCTAAACCATCATTTTCTCGCAGAATAAAGGAATAATACACGCAATTTGAACTAGAAAAGAGAGCAGAAGCAAAGTGCAACAATAAAAAAAAAAATAGTTGAGTACCTAATTCTGAAGCAGGAACTCTGATATAGAAGTCTTGTCCCCATTTTGAGAAATTCCTCAAGTCAACTAGATCATTAAACCAAAGTAGACAGCCACTTCCTCCATCAAGAACATTTAAACTTGCATAACCTGTACAAGAACAGTTCATAAGGCATGACTGCTGACATTCATCAAGGCTCATAGTCTCATCAAACCGTGATGAAGAAGTGTCTGGCAACTTCATGTTTGTGTACTTCAAGAAGCCATCGGTATAACTATTTGTGCAATTAGATTTATTCCTTGGAACACAACCACTGATCCAAATTGATATATTCCACTGATCAGGAGACTTGGGAACATAACCTCTGAGGCATTCACAACTTGGATGGTTACCATCATAATTGCATATAGAATTTGGACCACAAAAGGCATAATTCTCGCATTGATCTTGCTCCCCACTTGAGACAACTTCTTGTGTTCTTGTTTGAGTTGTCCAAAACAAAATTTGTCCTGTTCCTGAAGGGGTCAGTTTATATACGATAAACCCCGAACTATCCTCAATCCCGTACTCGTAATACACCTCCTTTTCATTGAGCACGAATCTTGGTGACGTGCCGTGGGTTGGACCTGGATTTCCCACTAGAGACAAGCCATTCCATGACCCAGCTCTAAACTTTTTGTCAGGTCCCTTGAATTTCATGATTTGAGGATATCCGCTAAGATTCAGTTTTAGAGCATACTCTCCCTCAGCAGGATCATCAACACTTTTCCAAGATGATAAAAACCTTTCTAAATCAGTCTCTAAGTTCCATCCAAGTTTCATTCCGGGCATAAATGTATCACTCGGATAGTCAAAACTCTGCCACAAAACCCCATCCTCGTTGGTTTCTTGTCTCTTTTTAACTACAAAATTTCCCGAATCCAAGAGCTGAGCAATTGGATTATTCCCTGCTTTGCTTGAGATGTTGGAAGATGACCAAATGGTGTTGTTTCTAGCATTGAGAAGAACAAGAATCCCTTTTTCATTCAGTTTCAGAACTCCTGATTTATTCTCGAGAGGAGTGTTTCGGTTGGCCACCCACACCACTGTGAAAGGGGATACATTTGTGTACCATATACCCAAGTATCGTCTTGTTAAATTTCCAGGGCTAAAGAAACCCACCTCAGTGATTCCACGTGCAGAAACCAAAGTCTTACCATCTTGGATAGATTGACTCACTGCTAAACTATCCAGTGAATCGGAAATTCTACACAAGTAGGATAATAATAAGAACCAGATAAATAACATTTTGAATTAATTTTTCTTTTTTTTCTTTGCCTCTCCCACTACTACAAAATTGATGAGGAAGAGTTTCCGTAAGGGTAGATAGCTAAGCCATAGCAAAGAATTAGGAGGAACCCAGCCAACTGTGGTGAAAAATGAGCGTAAGGATCGACTATGACAACGCCCTTTGTTGTCAGAAGCTCTGTGTGAGTAAACTGTGTAGAATTGTCACATCTTCGTGGAATTGTATAGCTCTATAAAGAACCCAACAAGAAGTTAGATGGTTTGACAAGAATAATAATCTTCAATGCGAAGTATTCCATTTAAAAAATTGCACCTGGTGCAATTAAGAATGCACTGCGTAAATTGAGAAAACTAAAACTAAAAATTGTTATTAATTATATAATGATCCCATAAAGACGATCTGAGGTGAACTATTCTTCCATTTGTTACAATTATATAAAAGCCCGATAATTTTAAATTTAAAATAATAATATGATAGTAGTAAAATTATTTGAAAAAATTATCCAAAGCTTTTTCTATACCTCAATATTATGTTTATATAATACTTGAACGATAGCAGGGCGGCGGGGCAAATTTTCCTCACTCCTTTTCGTGGCTCCTAGTTTCATGACATGTCTTTGACTTTTTTTCCTTTCTCTTAACAAGTGAAGTCTAATGGCGTGCTTTGGAAAACGTTGTTCCAGATCGTTCTATTTTCAACATTAGACTTACGTTAAGATTTTAAGCAAGACTTTCGTATTACATGGATTAGGAATAATTCTAAATAACAACATATGTATAGGAAGACTTATTTATTGGAGTCTTCTACTACAAAAAAAGACTGAATTTACCTACTGTCAAAATTAGTAGGTAATGACTAAAATCAGTGGATAATCGGACATTATTCACGGATTATCGATTTTTTACTAACTTTTATTAATGGGTAATTTTTTCACTAAATTTATTCTGTGGGTATAAGTTTATATTATTAGAATAAATAAATAAATTATTCTATAATGTGATATTCTATAATGTGACTCATGTAAATATTATTATGGGCCTGTATGTGGTTTAATAAAACTAAAAAGGACATTTTGGTAATTATGAGAAGTGGTTTATTTAATAAATAACTGATAGGTAACCGTTCTGACGGAGATTGGCTTTATAAAGAACATAAGGTTCTGTCTCTGTAGTATAAGTGCTCTTCACAGTTAACCATCAATAACGTGTGTGGAGATTAAAGTGACTAAAAGAGATAGATCAGGTCAAAGGAGAATAAAGAAAAGAGATAAAGAGAAGAAAGAAGAGAGATCAAGGTAAGTCTCTATTATTATCCTATATGTGAGAATCATAAATTCTGATGATCTTGTGGAATATTTATGATTAATTATTCCCATTATATTTTAATTTACATGTGGTATCAGAGCCAGGCTGATTGAATTTATGATTTTCCAATTATGGTTTTTCCAATTTTGATAAACCTTAAATTAAAATTAGGGATTTCTGATTGAATGGGTACATACTGTTTTTGAATCTCATAACATGTTTCTCTCTTTTAACGTGTGTGATTTGCAATGCCCATTATTTAAGGAAGAATTTTGTATCCATGCTCCACCAATTGCAAACTTACGTGAATTTTTAGCATAATCTATTTTCCACTTATTTATTTTGTTTTTTTTATTCACGGCCGAAATTGATTTTAATCACATAATGTGCATTAAATTTCAATTTGATGAATCTTTGGTGAATTTGGATTCTACGTGCACTCTTACATGGGTTTTTGGGAAGTTAATGCATACCCATTGAAATTATGATTTTCCACTCATTTTCTTCACGGCTGGCACACAATTGCATTATTGATATAATAAAATTAATGAAATTTATTAAAGGCAATGTGGACCCACTGGAAATTTCAAGTTTTGAATTCAATGCTAAGTAAAGGTGGAACCACTTACGTGAATGAATGAGAATCAATTTGGCTGCACCTCCATTAATTATGATATATAGCCACTGCCCGTATGATGCCTATATGATTTAGGATTTTGAAAGTGGTTATAACGATGTTTCTTTAATAATTATTTTCCGCTACATTAATGATAATTAATTATGAATTGATTGATTTGTTGAAATTAATTTTATGATAGATTTGTAATCAACATCAAATCTTTATGTATTGATTAATTTCAAATTAATGATAAGTTTATTGGAATTAAATGTATGATAGATTTGTAATCACCAAAGTGGTCAAATCTTTATGTTTTATTTTAATTCCGAATTAATGATAGTTTTATTTCAATTACCCATAAAATGGATGCTAAATTATAAATAATTGATCTGATGAATGGGTTAATTGAAGTTCATTATTATAAGACATTTAAGGATCACCCAAAGGTTTATTAGTTATTCTTATAATTAATGGACATGATTATTGGTAGTGAATATGCATTATTAGTTTTATTTATATATCCAAAGATAATAAGTTTTTCTAATTAGTGCATATGTCTTACCAAATAATGTTAATATTATAGCATCATTATGTTTTGTGTATTAATGTATCACCCAAAGGAGAACATTAGTATGCATATAATGTCTATTTGTTGATTAAAATCTGTTTAATGTATGACTCAAAGTATTAATGTTAAGTATATGTTATTGCAGTATCTGTTCCTTTGTCTTTACATTCGCAAGTTATGTTTGTTCCAGTATTCAATGGGTTGAATTTCTCTGATTGGAGTTTTCAACACCCAATTTCGTCCGGGCAAACAAAAATTATTTTTTTGCAAATATAAAAAGAAAAAAATAAAATAAAAGAATAAAAATAAGAAACTACAACTTTTTAACATGTGTCGTTTAGTTCTTTGCAATTTAGAATAAATAATAAAAAGGAACTTTGACTTTATAAGTAAGGTTTGATTAAATAATAATAATAATAAGATAAAATGAAATTTGTTAAAAAAGGATAAAATAACAAAAAAAAGGTGTTGGGTCTGTCTTAAAATAAATTGAATAGAAAAATTAAGTGAGTCCAATGTTTTCTAAAGCCTAATTTACTAATAAAAAAAGTTACTGTTTACACCTCCCTTATCTGTTAATTGTGCTTGCCACATAAGCCCTAAGGTTTACAGAAACACATTGCCCATTCAAGTTCCTATGTAACTTTAGTACCTTTTAATTCTTTAATTA